>Ga0194119_10000025_pt1 | contig 252303 bp, 256 predicted proteins | sample TA2MahC100mmetaG_FD_148620 | JGI IMG/M metagenome (GOLD analysis project Ga0194119, IMG submission 148620) | Freshwater microbial communities from Lake Tanganyika, Tanzania - TA2015018 Mahale Deep Cast 100m | ecosystem: Environmental > Aquatic > Freshwater > Lake | place: Tanzania: Lake...
GAGTAGATCGTCCTCTTCTTGCCGTCGCTGCTGTGCTGAACTCCCGCCGCTTTCATCACGGCGTCGAAACCCTTCTTGTACGAGCGGATCTGTCCGCCGTCCTTGTGGCAGAAGATGATCTCGTTCGGGTCGATCTTTCGCACCTCCCCGAGCCGCCGCTTTCGTACCCTCTCGACGTACTCGGTCACACTCTCGTTACACGCCACCTCCCGCTCTCCCGTCTTGCCTCTCACGGTAAATATCGTACGCCTCGATCCGTCCTCGGTGGCGGTGAACGACACATCCCTCCAGCGCAGGACTCGTGCCTCGCCGACTCGAATGCCGCAGTTGCCGAGTATCAGGATGTATTGCTGGAGGTAGAAGCGATCCCGATGCCACGCAGCGTTGGTCCGCTCCGCTTCCCTTACCCAGCGACCGAGGAACCGTACCAACTTGCGCCAGTCCTCTCTGGGTATGTCGGGGCGAGACGGGAACCTGCCCGTCGGGATCCTGTATCTCGGTGCGGTCCGCAGATATCCCTTCGTCACGGCGAAGCGGAAGAAGTTGTTGAGGTTGGTGCGTTCGTTCCGCAGCGTCGACAGGGCGGGTTGGCTGCTCCTCAGGCGGTATTCCAGAAACTTCGACACCAGATCGTCGTTCAACGCCGCCATATGAGTGTCGCCGAAGAACGGCAGGATATTCCGCTCGAACGACTTCAGGTTCGCCGACACGTAGTCGGGCGAGGAGTACTTCTCGCTGACGAACGACCTCTTCCACTCCTCGAACACCTTCCTGACCAGCGGGGAGTGGATGACCTCGCCTCGCCGGACCCTGCCCTCCAACTCAAAGTAGAGATCTTCGGCGAACCGCCGTGCTTCGAACGAATCGGAGGTCTTCGCCGACCGAGTGACGTAGCCGTTCGAGTTCGGGATCTTCAGGCGAACGTGCCATTTGACGCCGTTTCGACGAAACAGCACGATCCGACCATCGCCTCTCACGTCCTGGTAGTCCGACCTCTGGAGGATCGCTTCCGACGGCGTCTGGAGGTCTCGATCGATCGTATCGCCAACGGACTTCGGCGACCGTTCGATGGAGGGTGGGACGTTCTTCGAATCGACCATCGCCGTGATCTCGACTGTCAACGAATGGTCAACACTATATCGAGGTCAACGAGAGGTACACGAGATAAATAATGTAATTATATCAATGGCTTGCAGTCTCCGTCCTGAATAGATATCAAAATTAGGAAACCGCTGCTCTATCCAGCTGAGCTACGGGGACGTGGCGCGCCTTCTAGCACGAGGTCAGGGCGCGCGCGCGAGGATCCGGGTGGCGATGGCCGTCGCAATACGGTCATGGGCGACAGCGTTGGGGTGCCAGTCGTCCGGGCTCAGGACCCAGGGGGTCCGGTCGACCAGAAACTCCGGAAGGATGTCGCGCAGACGCAGCGTCGGGATGCCGGCGCCGGCGAGGCCGGCCGCGACCTCGCGGGTCCGGCGGTCTTCGTAGGGGTTCCAGAGGATCGTGTGGAAGGCGATGCCCGGAGCGAGAACACCAAGATCGCGCCGCAAGGTGGCGAGCACGGCGACCGCGAGCGCCGCCTCGTCGGCCCCGCCGGTGCGACTGGCGCCCCTCAACCATCGGCGCCAACCCAACAGTCCCTCATCGAGGTCCGGCACCGCCGCTGCGGAAGGGCCTGGCCCATCGAACGAACCGTCGCGGCGGACGAACCCGTCGGGCCCGATCCGATAGCGCGGGCCCTGCCGGTCCCAGAACATGCGGCCGGCGACCCGCGCGATGTGCTCGGGGATAAACAGGTAGATGGCATGCGTCGGCACGCAGTCGAGCGTCGCAGCGACGCGACCGGCCTGGAGTTGGGCGAGCGCATGGTGCGGGCCGTAGCCGGAGAAGGCGAAGTTGCCCGCCACGACCCGCCCCCGCGATCGCTCGACCAGGCGCCATGCGAACGTGGCCTCGTCGCTTACACCCTCGCCGAAGGTGATCGAGTCGCCGAACAGGGCGATGCAGGCCTCAGGGGGACCGGCCGCCGGATCGCGCGCCGGTGTCGCCCGCAAGCCGTGGCGGTCGATAGTGTAGCTGACATCGTAGATGACGCGATCGCCCTCGGTCCGGCGCGCGGTGACGCGGCGCTCGGGCAAGGGCGCGTACCCCAGCTCCGGATGAGGTCCGGCGAAGTTGTGCTCGACGCCACCGCCGGTGACGCTCTCCTGCGTCGGCATCGACGCAGACCGCCAGAGCGCGAAGGCAAGAACGGCTAGCCCGGCCGCGCCGAGATTGACGCCAACAGCGAGCCAGCGTCGCGCGACTCGGGGCATCACTCGTCGGAGGCGCGGCGGGTTGCCTTGAGCGCGCCACGTCGCTTCTTGTCGTCAAGGCGCCTGAGCTTGCTCGATCTGGGTGTGCGGGTCGGCACGCGTCGGGCCGGCGGACGCGCGGCTTCGGCGATCAGGGCGACAAGCCTTGCGCGCGCATCGGCTCGGTTGCGCCACTGGCTCCGACCCTCGCGCGCAACGATGGTGATGAAGCCGTCGGCGCCGAGCCGCCGGCCGGCCAGCCGCTCCAGCCGCGCCCGCACCACGTCGGGCAGCGAGGGCGAGCCGCGCACGTCAAAGCGCAGTTGGACCGCACTCGCGGTCTTGTTGACATGCTGGCCGCCGGGGCCGTCGGCGCGCACGAAGCTCTCCTCCAACTCGGCCGGATCGATGGAGATGGTGGGCGTCACGCGAAGCGGCGCGCCGGGCCGCATGGTCACTCGCGCCCGCCAGCCTGGCGCAAGACGGACTCGACCGCCGCGCGACCGCTCTGGCGCGCCCAGGTGAGCGCCGTTCGACCGGTGAAGTCGGGCACGTTGGGATCGGCGCGGCGCTGCAGCAGCATGCGCACGAGATCGACGTTGCCGTTGCGCGCGGCGAGCATCAGGGCGGTCGTCCCCTGGCGGTTCTGCAAGCTGGGCTTGGCACCGCGTTGCAGCAGCATGTCCGCGATCTCGGTGTCGTTGCGCTCGGCGGCACGCAGGAGCGCGCTGGCACCGTCGCGATCGAGCGAGTCGGGGACCGCGCCGCCCTTCAGCAACACCTCGACGACCGCGATATGGCCGGCGACTGTCGCGGCAACGAGCAGCGGTTGCGCGAGGACATCGACCTGGTTCGGGCTCTCGCCGCGCAACAGGAACTGACGGACCTTCTCGGCATCGCCCTCGCGGACGGCGCGCAGGATCGGCTTGGCGTTGAGAAAATCGATCTGCGCGGCGGCGGGCGCCGCCAGCGCCGCCAGACCACAGGTGAGGAGCGCGCGACGGATCATCGGACCTTCGCGCGGCTTTCCTGCCAACGCGCCTCGATGCGGTCCCAGATGCGGGCCTCCAGCGAAACACCGTCGAAGCGGTCGATCTGCTGCAGGCCGGTCGGCGAGGTCACGTTGATCTCGGTGAGCCAGTCGCCGATGACGTCGATACCGACGAAAAGCAGACCGCGCTCGGCCAGGGCCGGGCCGATGATGTCGCAGATCTCGCGGTCGCGCTTGCTGAGGCTCGCCTTCACCGCCTTGCCGCCCACATGCATGTTGGAGCGGGCCTCGCCATCTGCCGGCACGCGATCGATCGCGCCGACCGGCTCGCCGTCGATCAGAATGATGCGCTTGTCACCCTTGCGCACCTCGGGAAGATAGCGCTGGGCGATCACCGGCTCGCGGCTGCGCTGGGAGAACATCTCCAGCAGCGAATTGAAGTTCTCGTCGTCGGGCCGAACGCGGAAGACACCGGCGCCGCCATTGCCGAACAGCGGCTTCAGGATGATGTCCTTGTGCTCATCGCGGAACGCCCGGATCTGACGCGCGTCCGATGCGATCAGCGTGGGTGGCATCACCCCTTCAAAATGCGTCACGAACAGCTTCTCCGGGGCGTTGCGCACACTCGCCGGGTCGTTCACCACCAAGGTCTTCGGGTGGATGTGTTCGAGAAGATGTGTCGTGGTGATGTAGGACATGTCGAACGGCGGATCCTGGCGCAGCAGGACCACATCGGTCGTTGCGAGGTCCAGAACCTTCGGCTCGCCCAGGGTGAAGTGGTTGCCCTTCTCGCGGCGCAGCGTCATGGGCTGCGCCCGCGCGATCACCTTGCGGTCGCGAAACGCGAGATCGGCCGGCGTGTAGTGCCACAGGGGATAGCCGCGGCGCTGCGCCTCGAGACCCAGCACAAACGTCGAGTCGCCATCGATGTCGATGGTGGAAACATGGTCCATCTGGATGGCGACGACGAGCTTCATGCCGGTTCCTCGAATAGCCTTAGCCTCAACCTCAGTTAAGCCCCCGCTTCTGTTCGCGCAACAGGTCGTGGGCGCGCTGACGCAGCCTCTCCGGGGCGCCCGGCCAGCTTTCGAGGAGCGCCTCCAACCGTTCGAGGTAGCGCAACGCGGCGCGGCGGCGGTCGAGCGCGATCTCCGCTTCGGCCGCGGCCACCAGCAGTTCGGCGCTATCGGGGGACATCGCCACCATGCGTGCCAACGAGGCCGCGACCTCAGCCTGGTCGCCCGCCTGCCCGGCGCGCAGGCAGTGATTGTTTTCCAGCCGCAGGACGACATCCCGATCAAGCACCGGATCGAGAAACGCCGGATCAAGCGCGGTCTCCCGGCCCAGCACGCGACCGGCCAAGGTCTTCAACTCCGCGCCATCGGGGGCCGCGCCGTCATGGAAGGGATCCACGAGGTGCCGGGCGCCGTCGATCCCGATGCGGATGAGAAAATGCCGGGGGAACGCCGTCCCCACTGCCTCCCAGCCCTGGTCGCGCGCGACGTGCATGTAGATGATCGCGAGCGCCACGGGCAGGCCGCGCTTGCGTTCCAGCACATCGATCAAGTCGGCGTTGGCCGGGTCGTCGTAGGTCTCGCGATCGCCGCGCAGGGCATAGGCACCGGCCAGGATCTCGCCCAGCCGCTCCGGCCCGGCGCCGCGACGTCGCACCAGATCAGCGACCGCCGCGGACATCGCCCGAACCTGCTCGCGATAAGGCGCGAGATCGGCGCGACCACCGCGGCGGAGCGCGGCGAGCGTGAGACCGACCTCCAGCACATCGAGCTCACGGCCATCGCCGGTGCACATCGCCCATAGCCGCCTCAAGAGCGGGTCGGGGCCCGGATCCCAATCGGCGAGGCGCGAGGCGAAGGTGACGGTCGCCTTCAAGAAGGTCTCCAGATATCGCGGATGTGTTCGGGCCACAGCCCGTCAACCAGCACCGCGTCGAACCGCACAGAGCACTCGGCATAGCGCGGATGGCGCGCCATGAACAGTTCGGCAGCGCGCGCGATGCGCCGCATCTGGGCTTCCCCCACCGCCTCGGCTGCGCGCGCACGGTCGGCGCGCGCCTTGACCTCGACGAACGCGAGCAGCCGCCCCTTGCGTGCCACCAGATCGATCTCGCCGGCCCGGGTGCGAAAGCGACGGGCGAGAATGCGGTAGCCCGCGAGCCGCAGCCGCCATGCGGCGCGCCACTCGGCAAGCCGCCCGCGCCGCTCGGCGCGCTGGCGCCGCCCGTTCATTCCTGCGACCGCTTGAGCTCAAGCGCCCGCGCATAGACCTCGCGACGGGGCCGACCGAAGCGGGCCGCCACTTCCGCGGCCGCGTCGCGCAGGCTGGCAGAGTGCATCGCCTCGCCAAGCGCCCGATCGATCTCGGCGGCATCGGCGGGCTGCGAGTCGCCGGGCGGTGCCACCACGACGACGATCTCACCCCGTATGTCGGGGTGCTCGGCGTAGTGTCGTGCCAGTGCATCGAGCGGGGCGCGACGCACCTCCTCAAACAGCTTGGTGAGTTCGCGCGCGACGGCCGCCGGCCGAGGCCCCAGGAGGTCGGTGAGATCGGCGAGCGACTCCGGCAGCCGGTGCGGCGCCTCGAAGAACAGGAGCGTCGCGGGGATCGCCGCCAACTCGCCGATGGCGCGCCGTCGTTCACCCGACTTGGTGGGCAAAAAGCCGGCGAACAGGAACCGCTCGCTCGGCAGGCCGGACAGCGCCAGCGCGGCGAGCGGCGCCGACGGACCGGGCGCGACGCTCACCGGGTGGCCGCGCTCGATCGCCGCGCGGACGAGCGGGTAGCCGGGATCGGATACCAGGGGCATGCCGGCGTCGCTCACCAGCGCCACCCGCTTGCCCTCGGCCAGCGCCGCCAGGACTCGCGGCTCGGTACGGGCGCGAGTCGCATCGGCGTAGGCGATCGTGGGTGCAGCGATGCCATGGGCGGCAGCGAGCTTGGCGAAAACGCGGGTGTCCTCGCAGGCAATGAGGTCCACGCCACGCAAGACCGTCAGCGCCCGAAGCGTGATGTCACCCAGATTGCCGATTGGCGTCCCGACAATGTGCAGTCCTGGCGCAGGGGGCTCGCCCGCCGAGCGCGGTTTACTCGCCGCGCCGGCGTCGGTAGCTTGGGCGCCCGTCCCGTTTCTCGATCCCGCCGGCCGCCGGAGCCCCGTGCCCATGCGTTTGTCCTCGATAGCGCTCCTTGCCACGGCCCTCTTGATGGCCGCCTGTGCCAGCGCACCACCGCAAGCTACCACGCCACCCACGCCAACCGCGACGGCGACGGTCCGGACCGGGCCGGCCACGACGACCAGCGGCAAGGCGCGGATCGCCGTCCTGCTGCCTCTGTCGGGCCGGTTGGCACCGCTCGGCCAGTCGCTCCAACAGGCCGCCGAACTTGCCCTGTTCGATGGCGCGAGCCGCGAGCTCGCGCTCTCGGTCTACGACAGCGGCGAGAGCGCCGAGGCGGCGTTGGAGGCCTATCGCAAGGCTCGCGCGGAGGGTGCGTCACTGGTGTTGGGTCCACTTTTTGGCGCCTCGGCTGCGGCGCTGGCGCCCGCCGTCGCCCAGGGCGGCGCGAACGTCATCGCCTTCTCCAACGACGAAAGCGTCGGTCAGGCCGGGGTCTGGGTCATGGGCATCGCCGCCCCGCCGCAGGTTCGCCGCGTCATCGATCACGCCCTGCAGGCGGGAATCAAGCGCTTCGCGGCGTTCGCACCCAACACGCCCTATGGCGACCAGATGGCACGGACGCTCGAAACCCACGCAACCGCGCGAGGGGCGGAGGTGGTCGCGATCGAGCTGTTCGACGCCGAGGGTCTGGATCTCGGCACGCCGGCACGCCGGTTGGCCGCGACCGCCAAGGGCTCGGACCGGATCGCCGTCCTGGTTCCGGTACCACCACCGCGCCTCTCGGCGGCGCTCACCGCACTTGCCACCGCCGGCCTCGACAACCGCGCGACGCAGTACATCGGCACCGGGGTCTGGGACGTGCAGCGCGTGGGCAGCGAGTCGCTGCTGCGCGGCGCCTGGTACGCGGCTCCCGACCCGGCCCGACGGGCAGATTTCGAGCGGCGCTTCATCGCCACCTACGGCCGGCCGCCGCATCGACTGGCAACCATCGCCTACGACGCGGTGTCGCTCGCCGGTCAGCTGGCGCGGGTGCGTCCGGGTGGCGACTTCAGCGCCCAGGCGCTTTCCAACCCCAACGGTTGGGCGGGGATCGATGGCGCGTTCCGATTCTTTCCCGATGGACGAGTTGAGCGCGCCCTCGCGGTGATCGAAATCCAGGGCGACCGCTCGCGGGTGGTCGGCCCGGCTCCCTCGAGCTTCGTGCGGCCGGTCAATTGAGTTCCCGCCCGCTTCCGCGCGCGATTCTGTTCGATCTCGACGACACGCTGATCCGCGCCTATGCCCAGCCCGCCGAGGCTTGGACGCGTCTGCTGACCCGCTTCGCCGTGCCCCTCGCGGCGCCCGACGGAGCGGCGATCGAGCGGTTGCGCGCAGCGGTGATGGAGGAGGCCCGCGCCTTCTGGTCCGACTCCGAGGCGGCAGCGCGCTGGCGGCTCGACATCCCCGGAGCGCGCCGCCTCTCGCTTCGACGCGCGCTCGCCCGGCTGGGGCGACCCGACGAGGGGCTGGCCGATCAGGTCGCGGACGCCTTCACTGACATGCGACGCGAAGAATATCGGCTCTATCCCGATGCGCTTGCGACAGTGGACGCGCTGCGAGCAGCCGGCGTTCGGCTCGCGCTCATCACCAATGGCGCGGCTGAGCCTCAGCGCGCCAAGGTCGAACGCTTCGACCTCGTTGCGCGCTTCGACCACATCCAGATCGAGGGTGAGTTCGGCGCCGGCAAGCCGGAACATCGGGTCTATGTTCATGCCCTGGAACGGCTGGGCGTCGCGCCCGGCGAGGCCTGGATGGTGGGCGACAACCCCGAATGGGAGGTCGCCGCGCCGCAGCGTCTCGGCATGGCCGGCATTTTCTACGATCCCGACCGCCAGGGCTTGCCGGCCGGCGCGACGCATATCGCACCCGACCGCACCATTCACCGGCTGGCCGACCTGATCGGAGGCTGAACTCAGCGCTCGCGGTCGTCGATGTCGCGCGCGAGCACTTCGCGCTTGCCGACATGGTTGGCGGCACTCACCACGCCCTCGCGCTCCATGCGCTCGACGATGCGCGCCGCGCGGTTGTAGCCGATCTGCAGATAGCGCTGGATGAAGCTGGTGCTGCACTTGCGCTCGCGGGCCACCAGCGCCACGGCCTGATCGTAGAGCTGGTCGCTCTCGCCCTCCTCGCCGCCACCCGGCGCGTCGCCGCCCTCGCCAGCCTCGGGATCATCGGTGACGGCGTCGATGTAGGATGGCGCCGCCTGGGCGCGCAGGTGGCGCACCACCTCCTCGACCTCGCCATCGCTCACGAAAGGACCGTGCACGCGCGCGATCTTGCCGCCGCCGGCCATGTACAGCATGTCGCCCTGGCCGAGCAGCTGCTCGCCGCCCTGCTCACCCAGGATGGTGCGGCTATCGATGCGCGAGGTGACCTGGAAAGAAATGCGGGTCGGGAAGTTCGCCTTGATGGTGCCGGTGATCACGTCAACTGAAGGCCGCTGGGTCGCCATCACGACGTGAATGCCGGCGGCGCGCGCCATCTGTGCCAGGCGCTGCACGGCGGCCTCGATCTCCTTGCCGGCGACCAGCATCAAGTCGGCCATCTCGTCGATGATGACCACGATGAAGGGCAGCGGCGTGAGGTCGATCTCCTCTTCCTCGAAGATCGGGCGGCGAGTCTCCGGATCGATACCGGTCTGCACCTTGCGGGTGAGCGTCTCGCCCTTGCGCGCCGTCTCCACCAGCTTCTCGTTGTAGCCCGCGATGTTGCGCACGCCGAACGCGCTCATCGCGCGATAGCGATCCTCCATCTCGCGCACCACCCACTTCAGCGCCACGATCGCCTTGCGCGGCTCCGTGACGACCGGGGTGAGGAGGTGCGGGATGTCCTGGTAGACGCTGAGCTCCAGCATCTTGGGGTCGATCATGATGAAGCGGCAGCGCTCCGGCGGCAGCCGGTAGAGCAGCGACAGGATCATCGTGTTGACGGCGACCGACTTTCCGGAACCCGTGGTGCCACCGATCAGCAGATGCGGCATGCGCGCGAGATCGGCGATCACCGGATCGCCGCCAATGTCCTTGCCCAGGGCCAGCGGCAGGTTAAGCCGGGTGTCCTCGTATTGACGGGTGGACAGGAGCTCGCGCAGATACACGGTCTCGCGCCGCGCATTCGGCAGCTCGATGCCGATGACGTTGCGACCGGGCACCGTGGCCACGCGCGCCGAGACCGCGCTCATCGAGCGGGCGATATCGTCAGCGAGTCCGATCACCCGGCTGGACTTGGTGCCGGGTGCCGGCTCCAGCTCGTAGAGCGTGACGACGGGGCCGGGGCGCACCTTCACGATCTGGCCCTTGACCCCGAAGTCATCGAGGACCGTCTCGAGCAGACGGGCGTTCTGTTCCAGCGCCTCTTCGTCGATCTGCGGCGTGCCCTGCACGCGCGACGGCTGGGCGAGGATGTCGAGGGGCGGCAAGCGATATTCGCCCGTAGCGAGGTCGAGCTCACGCTGGCCCGCGCGCTGGGCACGCTTGCCGGCGGGCAGGCTGGCATTGCGCCGCGGCACGATCTTGCGAGCGCCTGCAGCGACCACATCGTCGACCGCCGGCGCGTCGGGCACGAACGGATTGTCATCGACGTCAGGCGTCGTCGCCGCGCGGTCGGCCACGGCGATCGGCGGCTCCACGGACGCGCGGGAGCCGGTGTCACTCGCCTCAGGCGGCAGCTCGGCGATCCGCGGGCGGCCCAGGACCGGCTCGATGCGACGTCCCACAAGACGGTCGAACAACGTGCGATCCTCCGCCGGGACAGCGTCCGGCGCCGGTGCCGGCGGAATCTCGCCGGGCGCGCGCTCGATCGGTGCGAAGGGCGCGTCAACCATCAGCGAGTCGCGCGGCGGCAGGGGCACGCCCTCTTCGGGGATCGGCTGGAAGCGCGCCGGATCGTACTGGCTGGCATCGATCTCGCCGGGAATTTCGGCGTAGCCGATCGGCGGCGCCGGCGGCTCGCCCGCCTCGTCGAGCGGCTTGGGCTTGCCGCGCCACAGCCCGATCGCTGCCCGCCCCAGCCAGACTGCGCCGATGAAGGGCGCGCGCAGGATGCGGAAGATCAGCGGCAGATCCGTCCGGTTCATGCCGAGCGCCGGCGCCATCGCGATCAGCGCAAGGGCGGCGCAGGCCGGCTCGATCACTGCCAGCGCGGTGCCGCTGGAATGGGTGAGGAGCAGCTCGCGGAACCGGCCGACCAGCGCCAGCCCGACCAGGCCACCGGCGCCGGCATGGGTCGCGGCCGAACCGACATCGCCCAGCCCGACCATCGCAACCGCCATCAGGAGCAGCGCCAACAGCAGAAGCGACAGTCGCAACCCGAAGAAGCCGAGATGGTGCGTGCGCGCCATGCGGACTCCCCAGGTGATGATCGACACTGGGACCAGGAAGATCGCGAGACCGAAGGTCTGCAGCAGCACATCGGCGAGGTAGGCCCCGGGCAGGCCCATCAGGTTGGTGGGCGACCGCCCGGTAGCGTGGTTCAGGGACGGGTCGGTCGGGTTGTAGGTGAATAGCGCCAGCAGCAGGAGCGTGCCGCCGAAGGCGGCCGCAATGCCCACCAGCTCGTAGAGCCGACGCAGCAGGAAGTCGCGCCCGCCCTCCGGCAGGATCGCGGTCTTGGCCGGCGCGGTCGAGCCGATCAAAGCCATGCGAGACCGCGCCGCGTCCGGGTCAGGGCGGAATTCTCGATCACTGGAGCGCGCTTGGCCTGCGCCGTCATTGCACCATTCCGACGGGCCGCGGGGCCCAGCCTGAGGGGCCGATCCGCGCCAGGGGGTGGCCAGACCGGTTATGGTGCCATTGTATGAAACAAATTAACGAGGAACAACAAAGGAATAGACCATATTCTTAAAGCAAAAAGGGGGCTTGCGCCCCCTTTCTCCTTGTCGTGCAAGGGGTTGGGCTATTGGACCCGCTCGCTGTGCAGGGCGGTGTCGAGGCCCTCGGTTTCCTCGTCCTTGGTGACGCGAAGCCCGACCATCGCATCGACGATCTTGAGGACGACCCAGGTCGCGACGGCGCAGAAGATGCCGACGACCAGAACACCGTAGATCTGGGTCAGTACCTGACCGCCATTGCCGTCGACCAGCCCGACCGGCTGGCCCTTTGCGACGTCGTTGATGATCTTGGTGGCAAAGACACCGGCCAAGATCGTGCCCAGAATGCCACCGACGCCGTGGACCCCGAACACGTCCAGCGAGTCGTCGTAGCCGAGCTTGGTCTTGAGCACGACCGAGGCCCAGTAGCAGACCGCACCGGCCGCGACGCCGATCACGAGCGCCGCCCACGGCTCGATGTAGCCGGCCGCCGGCGTGATGGTGCCAAGCCCGGCGATCGATCCGGTCAGAATGCCGAGAACCGAGGGCTTGCCCCGCGCTGCCCACTCGATGGCCATCCAGACCAGCGCCGCGGCAGCGGCCGCAATGTGGGTGTTGATCATCGCCGAGCCGGCAAGCTCGCTGGATCCCAGCGCCGAACCGGCATTGAAGCCGAACCAGCCGACCCAGAGCAGCGAGGTGCCGATCATGGTGAGCACCAGGTTGTGCGGCGCCATGTATTCCTGACCGTAGCCGTTGCGCTTGCCGAGGACGATCGCGCAGACCAGACCAGCGATGCCGGCGTTCAGGTGCACCACAAGGCCGCCCGCGAAATCGAGCACGCCGGCGCCGCCAAGGAAACCGCCGCCCCAGACCCAATGCGCCACCGGCACATAGACGAACAGCAGCCACAGGCCCATGAACCACATCATCGCCGAAAACTTCATGCGCTCCGCGAACGCGCCGGCGATGATGGCCGGGGTGATGATCGCGAAGGTCATCTGGTAGGTCATGAAGATGTTCTCGGGCACGGTCTTGGCGAGATCGTGCACGCTGCCGATCAGCCCGGCCCCGAAGGCGCGGGCGAGCGACCCGATGGCGGCGTTGAGACCGCCCCCGTCGGTGAAGGCCAGCGAGTAGCCGACCGCGAACCAGAGGATCGAGGCGAGAGCGGCCACCGCGAAGGTCTGCACCGAGGTCGCCAGAACGTTCTTCTTCCGGACCATCCCGCAATAGAACAGCGCAAGGCCCGGGACGCTCATCATCAGGACCAGCACCGTGGCGACCAGCAGCCAGGCGGTGTCGCCGGTGTCGAGCTTGGGCTTTTCGTCAGCCGCCATAGCCGCAGTCGCGGCGAACAGCGGCAGCGCCATCGCGCTAGCGCGCAGCATCGTCCTCTCCATGTTTCCCCCCGTTCTTATTGATTATTCGGCGTCAGAGCGCGTTGGAGCCCGACTCGCCGGTACGAATGCGCAGCGCCTGCTCGACTGGCGTGACGAAGATCTTGCCGTCGCCGATCTTGCCCGTATGGGCGGCCTTCTGGATGGCCTCCACCGCGCGCTCGACCTGCGAGTCGTCGACCACAATCTCGATCTTCACCTTGGGCAGGAAACTCACGAGATACTCCGCGCCGCGATAGATCTCGGTTTGTCCCTTCTGCCGGCCAAAGCCCTTGACCTCGCTCACCGTCAGACCCGAGACGCCGACGCCGGTGAGAGCGTCGCGGACCTCGTCCAGCTTGAACGGCTTGATGATGGCGGACACCAGTTTCATGCGCTCTCCTCCGGGCGTCTTGGGTGACGGGCCGCAGAGTGGCGCCCCCCGCCGACCTCGTCAAACGCGGACAAAATTCGGCCCGGTGGGAGGAGCCACCGGGCCGAGGAAGTCGCCCCCGGGCAAGCCCCGGGACGACGGAGGGAACCAGGGAGGAGAAACGGTTCCCGATGGAAGGGCGGGTCGGACTAGTGGACCGTCTCGCCGTGCAGATTGATGTCGAGACCTTCGATCTCCTCTTCGTTGGTGACCCGCAGGCCAACCAGCGCATCGACGATCTTCAGGATCACGAAGGTGGCCACGGCGCACCACACCATGCAGACCAAGGCTCCCCAGAGCTGGGTCAGGACCTGCGCCGCGTTGCCGTCGATCAGGCCCTTCTTGCCCTCGCCGCCAATCGCCTCGATCGCAAAGACGCCGGTGAAGATGGCGCCCAGGAAGCCACCGACGCCGTGGACGCCGAAGGCGTCGAGCGAGTCGTCGTAGCCCATCGCCTTCTTGAGGCCCGTGGCGCCCCAATAGCAGACGACACCGGCGACCAGACCGATCAGCAGAGCTCCGGTCGGATTCACGAACCCGGAGGCCGGCGTGATGGCAACAAGCCCCGCGACGGCGCCCGAAATCACACCGAGCACGGACGGCTTGCCGCGCGCCACCCACTCCATGAACATCCAGGAGAGGCCGGCAGCGGCAGCGGCGATCTGCGTCACCAGCATTGCCATACCGGCGTTGCCACCTGCGGTCACGGCGGAGCCGGCGTTGAAGCCGAACCAGCCGACCCACAGCAGTGAGGCGCCGATCACGCTCAGAACCAGATTGTGCGGCGCGAGGTTCTCGGTTCCGTAACCCTTGCGCTTGCCCAGCACGTAGGCGCAGACCAGACCCGCGACGCCCGCGTTGATGTGCACAACGGTGCCACCGGCGTAGTCGAGCACGCCCCAGTCGCCCAGGAATCCGCCGCCCCACACCCAATGCGCGATCGGGGCGTAGACCACGAGCGACCAGATGCCCATGAACCACATCATCGCCGAGAACTTCATGCGTTCGGCGAAGGCGCCGGCAATCAGCGCCGGGGTGATGATGGCGAAGGTGAGCTGGAAGGTGAGATACACCGACTCCGGGATCGTCTTGGCGAGGTCGTGAATGCTCTCAAGCTCGAGACCGCTGAGGAACACCTTGGACAGACCGCCAATGATCGCGCTGCCGCTGGTGAAGGCGAGGCTGTAGCCCACAACCATCCAGAGCACAGTGACGAGGCAGGCGATGGCGAAGCTCTGCATCACCGTCGACAGCACGTTCTTCTTGCGGACCATGCCGCCATAGAACAGCGCAAGACCGGGCACAGTCATCATCAGGACCAGAGCCGTCGCGGTCAGCATCCAGGCGGTATCGCCGGCGTCGATTTTGGGCTTGGGATCCGCGGCGAGCGCGGCCGTGGAGAGGAGCATCAGGCCGGCCGAGCCGAGGCCGGCGAGCGCAGTGCGAAGTTTGTGGGTCATGGCAGTCGGTTCCCCATTTCTGTCGTTTGTCTGATCTTCAGAGCGCATCCGCGCCGGCTTCGCCGGTGCGAATGCGAATGGCCTGCTCGACGGGCATGACGAAAATCTTGCCGTCGCCGATCTTGCCGGTGCCCGCGGCCTTGCGAATGGTTTCAGTTGCGCGCTCGACCATGGAATCGTCGATCACCACCTCGATCTTCACCTTGGGCAGGAAGCTCACGGCGTACTCGGCGCCGCGATAAATCTCGGTCTGCCCCTTCTGGCGGCCGAAGCCCTTCACTTCGCTCACCGTGAGACCCTGGATCCCCAGCCCGGTCAGCGCGTCCCGCACCTCGTCGAGCTTGAAGGGCTTGAAGATCGCCATGATCATTTTCATTGCATCGTGCTCCTTGTGGTGCGCGCCACGCTCCAGAAAGTTGAAGCAATCGACGTGCCAAAGCGCTCTTGAAGGCCCGCAAAGCGTGAGCCTGCCGCCCAGGTGGGCGATCTACCGGCGTTTCTGCCCATCCGGCGGGCAGAGTCGCCCGCAAGACGACGGGCGTCTGATCGGCATGCGCCTTGGGTTGTCCGGTTCGTGAAGCGGAACCTGGAGGTCGTCATGCGTGTCGTTCAATATGCCGTCGCCTTTGCCGTTGGGGCTTCCCTTGCAGGCGGCGCAATGGCCCAAACTGCGCCAGCGGCTCCGGAGAAGGAAACCTGGGCGGGCCCCTTCGGCGGTTCGTTCACCGCGACCTTTGCTTTCTCGACGGACTACTCGTATCGCGGCATCTCCCAGACCCAGCGCGAAGTGGCCATCCAGCCCAGCGCCACCTACGAAGTGCCGCTCTTCGGGTCGCCGATTTCAGCCTACGTCGGCGCCTGGGCCAGCAACGTCAAGTTTCTGGGCAGCAATGCCAATCCCGAGGTCGACCTGATCACGGGTTTCCGGGCCAAGGCTTTCGACGACAAGTTGACCGCCGACCTGGGCTACATTCGCTACATGTACTGGGGCGGCGATCGCGCCTCGTTCTTCGATTTCGACGAGTACGGCCTGGTGCTGGGCTATGATTTCGGCGTCGCGAGCGTAACCGGCGCGGTCCGCTACAGCCCGAACTTCTACGCCAACTCCGGCATCGCCTGGTACAAGTGGGGCCAGATCTCCGTGCCGCTCACCTTCGTGAAGCTGCACGATGAGGTCGCGCTCAAGGTCTTCGCGACGCTCGGCCATCAGTATGTCGAGCGCAACCTCAACTACGGGATCGGCGCCAACGGCTATCTCGACTGGCAGGTCGGCGTCGGCGTCTCCCTGTTCGGTGTGGATCTCGCGGTCGCGTACACGGATACCGACCTCGACAGCCCCAATTGCGGCAACACGCTGAACTGCGAGGCGCGCGTCATCTTCACGATCAGCAAGACCTTCTGATCGCGCCTGTCCCCACCCGGGCAGGCTATGCTCGGGTGATGGACCCCGTTGTTCGACCGATCGCGCTGGCGGACATTGCCAGCCACCGTGCCTGCCTTGACGCCGTCGGCCGTGAGCGCCTGTGGCTCGCGTTCGTGGAAGCGCCGCCGCTGCCTGAGGTGGCGGCGTTTGTGTCCCGCCATCTCGACGGGACGCAGCCCATGACGGTCGCGGTCGCGGGCGATCAGGTTGTCGGCTGGTGCGACATCACGCGCGCCGAACGGCCGATCCACACCCACAAGGGCATCATGGGCATGGGCCTGCTGCCCGAGTTCCGAGGACGCGGCCTCGGTCGGCGGTTGCTCGCCGAGACCCTGGCCGGCGCGCGACAGGCCGGATTTCGCCGGATCGAGCTCACCGTCCGGGCCACGAACGCCCCAGGTATCGCGCTCTATCTAGCGTTGGGCTTCACCGAGGAAGGAAGGCTCCGGGATGATTTCCGGCTCGACGGTCACGTCGACGACACGCTGATCATGGGCCTGCTCTTCGACGGGACAAGCTGACGCGCTGGCGGACCGGGCCGGAGGGCGGCATGGTCGCCCCATGAGCGAGAGGCGATACGATCTGGCGGTGGCCGGCGCGGGCCTGAACGGGGCGCTGCTGGCGCTCGCGGCGGCCCGAAACGGCCTCGACACCGTGGTCGTGGACCGCCAGCCGCTCGATGCCATGACGCTGCCGGCCTTCGATGGCCGTACCACCGCCGTTGCGTACACCAGTCAGCGCCTGTTCGAGGCGCTCGGCCTCTGGGCCGGCCTGGAACCCGACGCCGAGCCGATCCGCGACATCCGTATCTCCGACGCGGGCCACGACGGGCGTCCCAGTCCGCTCTTCCTGCATTTCGACCATCGGGAGAACGCGCCGACCCCGGACGAGGCCCGGCCGATGGGGTGGATCGTCGAGAACCGCTTTCTGCGACGCGCGCTCTATGCCGCCCTCGCCCGCGAACCCCGCGCGAGCGTGCTGGCCCCCGCTGAGCTCGCCGGCACCACGCGTGACGCGACGCGCGCCCTGCTGCACCTCGGCGACGGCCGCACGTTGGAGGCGCGACTGGTCGCCTCCGCGGAGGGCCGCTCCGGCGCGCTGCGCGAGGAGGCAGGCATCGGCGCACGGAGCTGGTCCTACCGGCAAACCGCGATCGTGCTGGTGGCGGCGCATGAGCTGCCCCATCGCGGCGTCGCGCAGGAGAAGTTCCTGCCCGGCGGACCTTTCGCCATCCTGCCGATGCGCAACGGCGAGGACGGCACGCATCGCTCCTCCATCGTCTGGTCCGAACGCACACCGCTCGCCGAGCGGCTGCTCACGCTCGATGCGGCGCGCTTCAACAGCGAGTTCGCCCGCCGCTTCGGCGACTACCTTGGCAAGGTTCAGCCCGTCGGCCCGCGCTTCGCCCATCCGCTGGGGCTGGTCCATGCCGAGCGCTATGTCGACGAGCGGCTGGTGCTGGTGGGTGACGCCGCGCACGGCATCCATCCGATCGCTGGCCAAGGCTACAATCTCGGCGTCCGCGACGTGGCAGCGCTGGTCGAGGTGCTGGTCGAGGCGCACAGGCTTGGGCTCGACCTCGGCGCCGCCGACACGCTGGAACGCTATGCAGCGTGGCGGCGGACCGATAATCTCGCGATGGTCGCGGCCACCGATCTGCTGAACCGGTTGTTTTCCAATGACATTGCGCCGGTCCGCCTCGCGCGCGACGTCGGAATCGCCGCGGTCCATCGCATACCGCCGCTCCGGCGCTTCTTCATGCGCCACGCCATGGGGCTGGTGGGCGATCTGCCCAAACTGACCCGGGGCGTCGCCCTCTAGACGCCGCAGCCTCACGCGCCTATCTCAGGCGGGAAGAGGTGATTCTATGGCACAGCCCCAGGTCCCCGTGACCGTCCTGACCGGCTATCTCGGCGCCGGAAAGACCACGCTGCTGAACCGGATTCTCAGCGAACAGCACGGCAAAAAATACGCCGTCATCGTGAACGAGTTCGGCGAGCTTGGCGTCGACAACGACCTCGTCGTGAACGCCGACGAGGAAGTCTTCGAGATGAACAACGGCTGCATCTGCTGCACCGTGCGCGGCGATCTGATCCGCATCATCGACGGGCTGATGAAACGCAAAGAGAAGTTCGACGGTATCCTGGTGGAGACCACCGGACTCGCCGACCCCGGACCGGTGGCGCAGACTTTTTTCATCGACGACGATGTGAAGACCCAGACGCGGCTCGACGCCATCGTGACCGTGGTCGACGCGCGGCACTTCCTCGGCCAGCTTGAACAAGGTGACGAGGCGGAAGAGCAGGTCGCCTTCGCCGACGTGATCCTGCTGAACAAGACCGACCTCGTGGATGAGGCGGAGCTCGCCCGGGTCGAAGCGAAGATCCGCTCGATGAACCGTTTCGCGCGCATCCATCGGACGCAAAAGAGCGGCATCGCGCTCGACGCCATCCTCGACAAGCACGCCTTCGACCTCAATCGCATTCTCGAGTTCGAGCCCGACTTCCTGGAGCACGGGCACGACCACGAGCATGAGGAAGAGATCCAGAGCTTTTCGGTTTCGGCCGAACGGCCGGTCGATCCGGACAAGTTCCGGATATGGATCGGCGCGCTGCTGCAGCTGCGCGGCCAGGACATTTTCCGCTGCAAGGGCATCCTCGCCATCGATGGAGCTCCGCGCCGCTTCGTGTTTCAGGGCGTTCACATGCTCATGGAGAGCGACTGGGGCACGCCCTGGAAACCCGGCGATGCGCGGACGAGCAAGCTGGTCTTCATCGGCCGCAACCTGGACGTCGAGAATCTGCGCCGCGGCTTCCAGGATTGCCTGAAGTAACACCATGAAGCCCGACCTCGGCGCACCGGGCTGGCGCGAGACGCTGCCACCGCAGCGTGCGCTGGGGTGTGGCGCGCCGATCACCGCGACGGCCTTCTCGGCTGACGGCGCAATCGTGGCTTTCGCCGCCGGCGATGGCGGCGTGCGGCGGCTGCCGGCCGCAATCGACGGGAGCGCGCTGCCCGAGGCCGACCCCGCCCACAAGGGCGCCGCGCTGTCCCTGATCGCCGACCCTGCCGGACCCGGCTTCGTGAGCGGCGGCGATGACGGACGATTGCTGCGGCACGACGCCGACGGCACGGTCTCCGAGATCGCCAGCCACCAGGGTCGCTGGGTCGAACGTCTCGCGGGCCATCGCGGCAGCCGCACGCTCGCGGCCAGCGCCGGCAAGTTCGTGCTGGTGGAACGGGCCGGTGCGCGGCGCGAGATCGGACCCTACCCAAGCACGGTGAGCGATCTCGATCTCGCGCGCGACGGCGGCCGCGTCGCGGCGGCGCACTATGGCGGCGTCACCGTCACCTCGCTTGGCGATCCCGCCGCGTCGCCCCGGCGCTTCGCCTGGCGCGGCAGCCATCTGGCACTGCGCTGGAGCCCGGATCTCAAGTTCCTGGCGACCGGCACACAGGAGAACGACATCCATGTCTGGCGGCTCGCGCAAGCCACCGACATGCGCATGCAAGGCTATCCGAGCAAGGTGAAGTCGCTCGCCTGGTCCGCCGATGCGCGCTTTCTCTTCACGTCCAGCCAGCCGGTCTTCACTGCTTGGCCTTTCGCCGGCAAGGGCCCCGAGGGAAAGCCGCCGGTCCAGTTCGGCGAGGAAGGCGCCGGCCTGATCACCGTGGTGGCGACCCATCCGGCAGGCGATTTTGTCGCCGGCGGCTACGATTCGGGCGAAATCCAACTGGGCGACATGCAGACCAAGCGTTCGGTGGTTCTGCGCCTGGCTGACGGATCGGCCATCAACTGCATCGCCTGGTCACCCGATGGCTGGAAGCTCGCGGCCGGCACGCAAGCGGGCGACCAGATCGTGATCGACCTCAGGCGATAGCGCGCCGCACGATCGCGCGGTGCGCGACCAGGCACAGAACGCCTGCCGTCCCCATCGCCAGCGCCATCGGCAGGACCGTGCCGTCGAGAAGCTGCCCCACCGCCGTTCCGAACAGCGCCCCGACGCCGAAATTGAGCACGCCCATCAGCGACGACGCACTGCCCGCCATGTGGCCGTAGGGCTGCAGCGCGAGCGCAGCCGCGTTGGGTCCAATCCAGCTCATGCAGGCGAGTTGGATCGCGATCGGCACCATCAGCGGCCACAGTCCGACACGGCCCGTCATCGCCTCGATGGCGCCCAGGACCGCGAGTGTCAGCCCCGCCCCGGCCGGTACCCATACCGCGCGCGAGAGCAGGCGGGCGGCACCGACGCGCGGCGCGAGGCGGGCGTTGAGCAGGCTGCCCAAGGTCATGAGCGAGATCAGGGCGGCGAAGATCAGCCCGTAGTCTTGCGGCGAGACTCCATAGCGTTCGATCAACACGAAGGGCGAGCCCGAGAGCCAGCAGAAGAGTCCCGCGAATTGAAGGCCGCCGGTCAGCGCGGGCCCGACGAACGCGCGGGCCTTCAACAGTTCGCCGAACCGCCGCAGGATCCCCGCCGGATCGAGCGACTGACGATGGTCGGCGTGAAGCGTTTCGGGCGCGCCGAGGGTCGCGGCCAGAATCGCCAGCGCGCCGAGAGCCGCGAGCACCCAGAAGATCGCGCGCCAGTCGGCCAGCGCCAGCACTTGGCCGCCGATCAGCGGCGCCGCCATGGGCGCGAGGCTGGACGCCGCCATCAGGAGCGACATGGCGCGCGCCGCCTGATCGCCGCTCGCCAGATCTCGCACCATGGTGCGGGCCATCACCACGCCGCCACAGGCTGCCAAGCCCTGGAAAAGGCGTAGCGCGATCAGCTGGTCGGCGCGGGCGGCCAGCGCGCAGGCGAGGCTCGCCCCGACATAGACGACCAGCGCCCCAAGGATGACCGGCCGCCGGCCTTAGCGATCGCCGATCGGTCCGTAGACGATCTGCCCGAACCCGAAAGCCAGCACGAAGACCGTCAGGGTGAGCTGAATGTCGCCACCCGACGCCCCGAGCTCCCGCGCGATGGTCGGTAGCGCCGGCAGATACATGTCGATCGAGAGCGGCGCGAAGGCCGAGAGGGCCGCCAGCACCGCGATCAGGCCGGGAGAGAGCGTGGGCCGCGTCATCTCCCTCCGTTTAGGGGGGAACCATCGCCCGGGCACGCGCAATCGCCGCCGGCGCGCATGCTATAAGTGCGGCATGCCCGCGCTCCCGGAGCTCACCGAACCGCAGATCAGGCGCTACGCCCGCCACATCGTGCTGCCCGAGCTGGGCGGGATGGGTCAGGCAAAGCTGATCGCCGCGCGGGTCCTTGTGGTCGGGGCGGGCGGTCTCGGCGCGCCATTGTTGCAGTATCTCGCCGCGGCCGGTGTCGGCACGCTGGGGGTGGTGGACGACGACACTGTCGATCTCTCCAACCTGCAGCGGCAGGTGATCCACCGTACCGTCGATATTGGCGTCGCCAAGGTCGAGAGCGCGCGCCGGGCGCTGGCCGACATCAATCCCGAGGTCCGGGTCCAGACGCACGCGGTACGGCTGGACTCCTCGAACGTGGATCGGCTGGTCGGCGCCTACGATCTCGTCGCTGACGGCAGCGACAATTTCACGACCCGCTATCTCCTGAACGATGCCTGTTTCCGGCTGCGCAAGCCGCTGGTGTCGGCGGCGATCCTGCGCTTCGACGGTCAGATCTCGACCTACAAGGCCTGGCAGGGCGCCGACCATCCGTGCCTGCGCTGCGTCTTTCCCGAGCCGCCATCGGAGGACGCGGTGCCGAGCTGCGCGCAGGCGGGCGTGCTGGGCGCGCTTGCCGGCACGCTGGGCGCGTTGCAGGCCATCGAGGTCGTGAAAGAATTGCTGGGAATCGGCCGGTCGCTCTCCGGCGCGCTGCTGCTCTACGATTCGCTGGAGGGCACGATGGATCGGCTGGAGCTCCTGAAGCGGCCCGATTGTCCACTCTGCGGCGCGGCATGAGCGCGTCCCGCACCGACGGCCTGTCGCTGATCCTGCGCTCGGGCGACTACGAAAGCGTCCACTATGGGCTCGCGCTCGCGAGCGCCGCGCTCGCGGTCAACCGGCCGGCGCTGCTGTTTTTCACGATGGGCGCCATTCGCGGCCTGCTGGGACCGCCCGCTCAACTGCAAGACCAGGCGCGCGACGCCGAGAACCGGGCTCGCGGGGTGGGCGACTATGAGACGCTGCTGGCCGCCTGCGTGGAGCTTGGCGCGGGCTTCATCGTGTGCGAAATGGGCCTGCGTTCGCTCGGCATCGACCGCGCGGCCCTGCGCTCCGACGTTCCGGTGCGCATCGCCGGCATCGTGACCCTGCTCGAGGAAACGGGGCCGCATATGCGGCTGATCGCGCTATAGCACTGGCAGGAGAGACGATGTCGTCGGCCAAGTACGATGTTCTGGGGATCGGCAATGCCATCGTGGACGTGATCGCGCGCGCCGATGACGGTTTTCTCGGCAAGCACAAGCTGGTGAAGGGCTCGATGCGCCTCATCGACGAGGGCGAGGCCGAGCGGCTCTACGGCGCGATGGGCGCCGGCGTCGAGATTTCCGGCGGCTCCTGCGGCAACACAATGGCGGGCATCGCGTCGTTCGGTGGACGCGGCGCCTATGTCGGCAAGGTGCGTCGCGACCAGCTGGGCGACGTTTTCGCCCATGATCTGCGGGCCATCGGTGTCGATTTCCGCACACCAGCGGCGACCGACGGACCTGCCACCGCACGCTGCCTAATCCTGGTGACGCCCGACGCCCAGCGAACCATGAACACCTATCTGGGCGCCTGCACGCGGCTCGGTCCGGACGATATCGACGTGGGCCAGGTGGCCGAGGCCGGCACGGTCTATGTCGAAGGCTATCTCTGGGACGCGCCAGCCGCCAAACAGGCGGTGCTGAAGGCCATGGACGCCGCGCGCGCGGCCGGCCGCAAGGTCTCGATCACTCTCTCCGATTCGTTCTGCGTCGATCGCTACCGCGACGAGTTCCGCCAGCTGATCCGCGAGCGCGTGGACATCGTCTTCGCCAACGAAGACGAGGCCAAGGCGCTGTATCAGGTGTCGAGCTTCGAGGACGCGCTTGCCGCCATGCGGGCCGAGGCGAAAGTCGCGGCCATCACCCGCAGCGAAAAGGGCTCGGTGGCGTTGCGCGGCGGCGAGACGGTCGCTGTGCCTGCCCAACCGGTAGCACGCGTCGTCGACACCACCGGCGCCGGCGATCTCTACGCCTCCGGATTCCTGTTCGGCCTCGCGCGCGGCAAGCCGCTTGCCGAATGCGCGCGGCTGGGCGGCATCGCTGCTGCCGAGGTGATCTCCCACGTCGGCGCGCGGCCCGAGCGGCCGCTCAGCGAACTGGTGTGACGGCCGCGCCGGCGCGACGCGGCTGGCGCGAGGCGCTCGCCATCTATCGCCATCCGGCGGTGATGGCGATGCTGTTCCTCGGCTTTTCGGCCGGGCTGCCCTTCCTGCTGGTCTTCTCGACGCTGTCGGCGTGGCTGCGCGAGTTCGGCGTGTCACGCACTGCCATCGGCTTCCTGAGCTGGATCGGCATCACCTACTCCATCAAGTTCCTGTGGTCGCCGGTGGTCGACCGCGTGCCGATCCCATGGCTTACCCGGCGAATCGGACGGCGGCGCTCCTGGATGGCGATCGCGCAGACCGGCATCGGACTTGGTTTGCTCGCCATGTCGTTCTTCGATCCCCGCCACGACCTCTGGTGGCTTGCCGTGTTCGCGGTGATCGTGGCGTTCGCTTCGGCGACCCAGGATGTCGCGATGGATGCGTTCCGCATCGAGTCGACCGATCCTTCGCTGCAGGGCGCCACCGCCGCCACCTATCAGCTGGGCTATCGCATCGCCGTCCTGGTGGCGGGAGCGGGCGCGCTCTACATCGCCGAGTACGGTTCCTGGGCGACCGCCTATCGCGCGATGGCGGCGCTCGCGCTGATCGGATTGATCGCCACCGCCTTGGTCGCCGAACCGGCGCGGCGAGACTCAGCGGAGACGCGCGAGCGCGAGCGACGGCTCGTGGAGTTCGCGGCACGGCACGCGACACTGCCCCCGGCACTGCGTGACGCGGCAGTCTTCGTGTATGGCGCGATCATCTGCCCGTTCGTGGATTTCTTCGCGCGCTTTCGTTGGCTCGCGATCGCGCTGCTCACCTTCATCGGCCTGTTCCGCCTCAGCGATATCGCAATGGGCGTGATGGCCAACCCGTTCTACATCGACATGGGATTCAGCAAGGCGCAGATCGCCGATATCGCCAAGATCTATGGCTTCGCGCTGTCGATCCTGGGCGCGCTGGCGGGCGGCGCGCTGGTTTTTCGGCTGGGCGCCAGCCGCCTGCTCGGTCCCTCGGTGTTGCTGATCGCCGGTAGCAATCTCGTCTTCGCCTGGCTCGCGATCGTCGGCCGACCCGACGCCGCGATCCTCACGCTCGCCATCAGTCTCGACAATTTCGCGAGCGGCATCGCCGGCTCGGTATTCATCGCCTTTCTGTCCGGTCTCACCAACACCGCCTACACCGCGACGCAGTACGCGCTGTTCAGCTCCCTCATGACACTGCCAGGCAAGACCATCGGAGGCTTCTCCGGCCTGATCGTGGATGAGTTGCAACGCAACGCCCGCGCCACGCCGCTTTTCGCCTGGGCACTCGACGCGACGGCGGCAGCGCCGGCGTTCGGCGGCTATGCGCTGTTCTTCGCTTATACGGCACTGCTCGGCGTGCCAGCCCTTGCGCTGGCCTGGCTGGTGCGGCGGCATTTCGCGACGAAAGAAGCCCCTCCCTCCTGAGGAAGGAGGGGCGTCAGGATCGGCGTCGATGGGAATCGCGCCGGGGGAACCGTCCGGCCGATGCGGGGCGTGGGAAGCCAGCGGCAACCGGACACCACAGCGATAGGCGGGATGCGCTACAGCCGCGTGACTCCGGCTGTGGGCAACTCAGTCTCGACGGGCGTCGAGCGAATAGCCGGCCGCCCGGACCGTCCGGATGATGTCGGTCAGGCCATCGCGATTGAGGGCGAGCCGCAGACGTCGGATATGGACATCGACGGTGCGCGCCTCGACGTAGACATCGCGCCCCCAAACTGAATCCAGTAGCTGCTCGCGGCTGAAGACGCGACCGGGATGCTCCAGGAAGTGGCGTAGGAGACGGAACTCGGTCGGACCCAGATGGATCGGCTGGCCGTCGCGCGTCACGCGATGCGCGACCAGGTCCATCGACAGGTCGCCATAGATCAGCACCGCCTCGGCGAGCGCCGGACGGATGCGCCGCAGCACCGCACGGACGCGGGCGATCAGCTCGACCGGCGAGAAGGGCTTCGCCACGTAGTCGTCCGCGCCGGCATCCAGTCCGCGCACCCGATCGTGCTCCTCGCCGCGGGCCGTCAGCATCACGATCGGCAGGTTCCTTGTGTCGGGCTGTCGCCGGAGACGGCGGCAGAGTTCGATGCCGGAGAGTCCGGGCAGCATCCAGTCGAGCAGAACCAGGTCGGGTGGCGTCTCGCCTATCACGGTGAGCGCGCGCTCACCGTTGTCGGTGCTGTCGACCTCGAAACCCGACTGCTCGAGGTTGTAGCGCAGCAGCTCGACCAGCGCCGGTTCGTCCTCGACGATCAGCAGGCGCGGTTTGTCGACCGCGGCGCGGCGCGCAGCCGGGCGGTTGGCGGCGGCGTTCAACGCGGCGCTGCGGCCGAATAGAGATCGGCGCTGCCCTTGGGTCGGCGGTCGGCGAAGCCGTGCCCGGTTCGGCGGAAGCTCACCAGCTCGGCTATGTTGGTGATGTGGTCGCCCGCCCGTTCGATGTTCTTGGCCATGAAGAGAAGATGGGTACAGCCCGTGATGCTGCGCGGATCCTCCATCATGTAGGTCAGCAGCTCGCGGAACAGGGCTGTGTAGCTCTGGTCGATCTCCTCATCGCGCTCCCAGACAGCCCGCGCCTTGTCGACGTCGCCATTGGCAAAGGCGTCGAGCACGTCCTTCAGCGCGGCCTGCACCGGTCGACCGAGCCGGTCGATGCCGGCGATCGCGGCCGGCGGTACCGAGGCGTCGCGCAACACCAGGCTGCGCTTGGCGGTGTTCTTGGCATAGTCGGCGATGCGCTCGAGGGCCGCGGCAATCTTGATAGAGGAGAGCACGACGCGCAGGTCGACCGCCATCGGCTGGCGTAGCGCTAGCAACTGCACCGTCTGGTCCTGAACGCGCGCATCCAGTGCGTCGATCTTGGGATCGGTGGAGATCACGCGCTCGGCGAGCGCGCCGTCGCGGTCGCGCAGTGCGCGCAGCGCATCCGCGATCTGGACTTCGGCCAGCCCGCCCATTTCGGAGATGGTGGCGCTCAGCTGGTCGAGATCCTGGTCGAAGCGGCGTACCGTGTGTTCGGATGCCATGGTCATACCCTCGCGCAACGTCGTTCGTTCAGCCGAAGCGGCCGGTGATGTAGTCCTGTGTGCGCTTTTCCACCGGCGTGGTGAAGACGCGCGGAGTCTCGCCGTACTCCACGACAACGCCCAGATGGAAGAACGCGGTGAACTGCGAGACCCGGGCCGCCTGCTGCATGGAATGGGTCACGATCACGATGGTGAAGTTCTGCCGCAGCTCGTCGATCAGTTCCTCGATGGTCGCGGTCGCGATGGGATCTAGCGCCGAGCACGGCTCGTCCATCAGGATCACCTCGGGGCTAACGGCGATCGCGCGCGCGATGCAGAGGCGCTGCTGCTGGCCGCCCGACAGGCTGGTGCCCGGCTGATCCAGTCGATCGGAGACCTCCTTCCAGAGGCCGGCGCGCCGCAGGCTGGTCTCGACAATGGCGTCGAGCTCGGCACGGCCGGCAGCGAGGCCGTGGATGCGCGGACCGTAGGCGACGTTCTCGTAGATCGACTTGGGGAACGGATTGGGCTTCTGGAACACCATGCCGATGCGGGCGCGCAACTGCACCACATCGACGCCGCGGTCGTAGATGTCCTGGCCGTCGAGCGCGATCCTCCCTTCGACACGAGCGCCCTCGACAACATCGTTCATCCGGTTGAGGCAACGCAGGAACGTCGACTTGCCGCAGCCCGACGGGCCGATCAAGGCCGTGACGTGCCGTTCGCGAACCGAAAGGTCGACGTCGAAGAGCGCCTGTTTGGCGCCGTAGTACACATTCACCTTGTCGCCCTGCATCTTGGGCGGCGGCAGCGCGTCGATCGACGTGGCGATATTCAGGACAGTCATCGAGAGACCTCGGGGAACAGAAGTGCGGTCGCCGGGATCACCATTTGATCTTCCGGCGCATGCGGATGCGGAACCAGATCGCGAAGCCGTTGAGCGCCAGCGTCATCACCAGCAGGACGAGGCCCGCCGCGGCGGCGTTGGCCTGGAACGCGGGATCGGGACGCGACACCCAGTTGAACATCTGGATCGGCATCACGGTGAAGGGATCGAACAACCACTGGAAGGACACGAAGGGAAACTCGCCCTTGATCGGTGCCGCCGGCAGGAAGGCGATGAAGGACAGCGCCCCGATCATCACAAGCGGCGCTGTCTCGCCCAGAGCGCGGGACAGCCCGATGATCACACCGGTGGCGATGCCGGGCGAGGCATAGGGCAGCACATGATGCTGGGTCACCTGCCACTTGGTGGCGCCGACCCCGTAGGCGGCCTCACGGATGGCGTAGGGCACGGCGCGCACGGACTCACGCGTCGCGACGATCACGATCGGCAGGATCAGCAGCGCCAGCGTCAGGCCGGCGGTGGCGACGCTCTGCCCGAGGCCAAAGCCGTAGACGAACAAACCAAGCGCCAGCAGGCCGTAGACGATCGAGGGCACGCCGGCCAGGTTGTTCACGTTGATTTCGATCAGGGCCGTGAACCAGTTCTTGCCGGCGTACTCCTCAAGGTAGATGCCCGCCGCAACCCCAACCGGCACCGAAACCGCAGCGCAAACCAGCACGACCAGCAGGGAGCCGACCCAGGCCGACAGGATTCCGGCCTGACCCGCACGACGGGACGGGAAGTTGACGAAGAACTCCGGCGTCAGTCGGGTCCAGCCGTCGTAGGCGAGACCCGCGATGAGCGCGATCAACACGGCGACCCCGATTCCGGTCACGATCATGGCCGTTCCGACGAACAGAAGCTCGGTGCGGCGCGCCCGCTCGATGCGCGTCGTACTCCCGAAGCCCCGGGGCGGCGATGCCGCGCGAACGCTGTCCACGGCGCTCATCAGTAAGCCTCCCGATAGCGCTGGCGTAGCCAGTGCCCGATGAGATTGAAGCCGAGCGTCATCAGCATCAGCGTCAGGCCCGCAGCGAAGATCGACTGGTACTGGATCGAGCCGTGCGGCAAGTCGCCCAATGCCACCTGCGCGATATAGGCGGTGATGGTCGCCGCCGGCTCCGTGGGATCGATCGTGAGGTTGGGCTGCTGGCCGGCGGCGATCGCAACGATCATGGTCTCGCCGACGGCGCGCGAGATCGCGAGGATCGCAGCCGCGGCAAGACCGGAGAAGGCCGCTGGCAGCACCACCTTGATGGCGGTCTGGAAGCGCGTGGCGCCGATCGCGAGCGACGCCTCGCGCAGCGCGTTGGGCACGGCGCGCATGGCGTCTTCGCTGAGCGAACTGATGTAGGGAATGATCATGATGCCCATGACGATCCCCGCGGCCAGCACGTTGAAACCCGGCAAGTCGGGAAGGACGGTCGCGCGCAGGAGCGGCGACACGAACAGCAAGGCGAAGTAGCCGTAGACGACGGTGGGGATCCCAGACAGGAGCTCAAGGAACGGCTTCAGCGTTTCGCGGACCCGCGGATCGGCGAACTCGCTGAGATAGATTGCGATCACCAGCCCAAGCGGCAATGCCACTGTGAGAGCCACCGCCGAAGACACAAGCGTGCCCACGACCAGCGGCAGGATTCCGTACTCGGGGTCCGCGAACAGCGGTGTCCAGACGGTGCCGGTGATGAACTTCCAGATCGAGACTTCCGAAAAGAACAGCGCCGACTCGATCAGCAGGACCGCGACGATGGCGGCGGTCACCAGGACCGAGACGGCCGCCGCGCCAAGCAGAAGGGCCTCAATGACGGCCTCGCGGCGGCGCTGACGCTGGCGACGCGCGCGCGCCTGCGGCGAGTTGAGCCGGGCCGCGGTCGCGGGCCCCGCCGATGCGATGCTTGCCATCTCTCCCCCCTCTCGCCGGGGCGGCGGCGATCCGCCGCCCCGATCACACGTCAGTCCGTCAGCTCTTCGGCTGGCGGTTCAGGATCTCCAGGATCGACAGGCCGACTTCCGGGTGACCGCCGAAGGCCGTGCCGGTCACCTTCTTGGCGATTCGCTCACGAGCAATATCGTAGGCCTGGGCAGGCAACGGCACGTACTTCACCTCGGTGATCAGCTTCTGGGACTTCAGATAGAAATCGAGGAAGTCCCTCACCTCGGCGCGATCCAGCGCCTTGGTGTTGATGTAGACGAAGAGCGGGCGCGACAGCGGGCTGTAGGTGCCATCGATCACGGTCTTCTCGGAGGGTAGGACGGGCCCCCTGCCCTTGCCTTCATCAATGCCCAGCGCCTTCATCTTCGCCTTGTGCGGCAGGTAGTAGGCGTAGGGAATGAAGCCGAGCGCGTTGCGGTCGTTCTCGATGCCCTGGACCAGCACGTTGTCGTCTTCCGATGCCGCAAAGTCCGAGCGGCTTGCCTTGGCCTTACCGGTCACGGCCTCGGTGAAGTAGTCGAAGGTGCCCGAGTCGGCGCCCGCACCGAACAGCTTCAGAGGCTGATCGGGCCACGCGGGATTGACGTCCTTCCACCGCATGATGGTGCCCTTGGCGGCCGGCTCCCACATCTTCTTCAGCTCGGCGATCGTGATGTTGTTCACCGCCGTGTTGCGCGGATTGACCGCCACGGTGAGTGCGTCGAAGGCGACCGGGATCTCGATGTAGCCGACGCCGGTCTTGGCGCACTCGTCCATCTCGGACTTCAGGATCGGACGGGAGGCGTTGGAGAGATCGGTCTCGCCGCGGCAGAACTTTTTGAAACCGCCGCCCGTGCCGGACACGCCGACCGTGACCCTGATCGCGTTCCGCTTCATCTTCTGGAATTCCTCGGCGACCGCCTCGGTCACCGGGAAGACCGTGCTCGATCCGTCGATGCGGATCGTCTGGGCCGACGCCGCGTGGGACATCAGCAAGCCGGCGGCCAGGGCCGCGGCGATGGTACGTACGAACATGGAACCCCTCTCTTCACGCCGCCAATCGGCGCGAGGATGGCGTACCGATCGTTGGCAAAGGAAATAGGTCCGGAGCGTTACAGGAACGTGACAGTCGGGCGCGGGCCCTCGGGGTTGGGGAAAACTCCGGCCAGCTCAGGCCTCGGGCAGCAGGACGGTGAAGGTCGACCCCTGGCCCGGCACGCTCTTGATCTCGAGGCGTCCGCGGTGGCGGGTCAGCACATGCTTGACGATGGCGAGGCCGAGCCCGGTCCCGCCGCGCGCACGGGAGCGCGCCGGATCGGCGCGATAGAAGCGCTCGGTGAGGCGCGGCAGGTGGTGCGCCTCGATTCCGTCGCCCCGGTCGCGAACCGCGACGGCGACCTCGCCTTCCTTCGGCGCGGCGAAACTCACCTCGATCTCGCTGCCTTCGGGCGCGTGGTTCAGCGCGTTGTCCAGGAGATTCTGGAACACGATGGCGAGCTCGTCAGGGTCGCCCGGCACGGCCGCGGGCGGCGCGCCGCGCACCGCGATGGCGATCCCGCGCGCCGCTGCCTTGAGCTGCAACACGTCGCGCAGGTTCGCGATCGTGGCGGCGAGATCGACGCGGCCGGCGGGCCGGTCGTGCTCGTGCTGCTCGATACGCGAGAGCGTGAGGAGATCGTCGACAAGCCGCCGCATGCGCTCGGCCTGCTCCGCCACGATGGCGAGAAAGCGCTCGCGGGCCTTGACATCGTCGCGCGCCGGCCCCCGCAGGGTTTCGACAAAGCCGCCGATCGCGGCGATCGGAGTCTTGAGCTCGTGGCTGGCGTTTGCGACGAAATCCGCCCGCATGCGCTCGGCGCGCACCAACGCCGTGGTGTCGTGCAGCACGACCAGAACCTGCGTTCCGTCCGCGGCCGGCCGCGGCAGACGGCGCAGATGGGCCAGCATGTCACGCTCAGGCGGCCCGGACAGCGCGAAGCCGAGCGTCTTGCGGTCGGTGTCGCCGCCGGCCAGCAGCGCATCCACTGCGGCCAGCACGACGGGCGTACGCAGCGCGAGCGCGAGATCGCGCTGCGTCGGCACCGGCCCGAGCAACTCGAGTGCCGCACGGTTCACCCGGCTGATCCGCCGCGCGCCATCGATGCCCAACAAGGGATCGGGCAGTCCATCGAGCACGGCCTGCGCGGATCCCGTCAACGCCTCACGGGCGCGGGCTTCGGCCTGCCAACGCTGCGACAGCGTGGCGGCGGCCGCTGCCAGTTCGGTGGCGGCGGGCGCGAAAGCGAGCCTCGGGAGTTCCGGCGCGCGCCCGTCGGACAGCGCCTCGACGAAATGGCGGAACCGGGCCAGCGCCGCGAGGTAGCGACGGACCAGCAGGATGGTCAGCAGCGCGATCCCGAGAAACGCGAGCACCGCGGGGCCGGCCTCGAGATGCTCCAGCGCCACCAGCAATGCAAACGCGGCCGCCGACGGCGCGAGCGCCACCGCGGTCGCGGTGAGTGTGCGCGAAAGAGGGATGTCGCGGGCCGGCATGGCAGTCCACTATAGAGCAGCTACCCTCCCGGAGGAGTCATGTCCCTCTTCAGCCATTCCCTGCTCGCCGTCGCGCTCGCCGGTCTCATCTTCACCGGTGGGCACTTCCTACTCTCCCACACGCTGCGCCAGGCGGTGCTTGCGCGGCTGGGCGAGGGCGGCTTTCGGGGCGCCTACTCGGCCATGGCCGGGCTCTCGCTCGCCTGGATGATCTACGCGTACTCGACCGCGCCTTATGTGGAGCTCTGGTCCGAGCCGGCCGGCGGGCGTTGGATCGCGCTGATCCTGATGCTGGCCTCCGTCTTGTTTCTGGTGCTGGGCACGATGACCCCCAGTCCCGGACAGGTCGGTGCCGAACGGGCCCAGCTCGACTACGCCGGCGGCCTCGGCATCCACGCCATCGCGCGACACCCTGGCCTCTGCGGCTTCGCGCTGTGGGCGCTGGCCCACGCGATCGTCAACGGCGACGCCGCGACCTTGCTCCTGTGTGCGTCGATCGGCATCCTCGCCGTAGGTGGCATGTTCGGGATCGACGCCCGCAAGGCGCGGGCCTTTCCCGACGCCTACGGTCCCTTCATGGCACACACCTCGATCCTGCCCTTCGCGGCGCTGGCCTCAGGTCGCGTGAGACTAGACCTTGGCAAGGTTGGGATGGCGCGGTTGGCGCTCGCCGTCGCGATCTTCGCGCTGCTCCTGGTGTTGCACGGGCCGCTGATCGGCCGGGCGGCGCTACCGCACTAGCGGCAGCACCGATCCGGGCACGAAGAAGCGGATCGTGGCGAGGCCAAAGATGAAGCCGCCGATATGTGCGACCCAGGCGATTGAGTCGCCGCCCGCCATCGCCACGCCGCCCACGACGCCGAAGAAAACATTCACGCCGATCCAGACCGCGGCGATGGGCAGCACGGACGCGGGTTTGCCGAGCCGCCGCAGCAGCAACAGCACGCCGCCGAACAGACCGCTGACGCCGCCCGAGGCGCCGATCAAGGGCTGGATTGAGTCATAGTAGAAGCCGATATGGACGAGCGCCGCGGCGATGCCCGAGGCGAGATAAAAGGCGAGAAACCGCCGTGTCCCCAGCACCCGCTCTACCGGCGCGCCGAATGCCACCAGGGTCGCCATGTTGATGCCGAGATGCAGCCAGCTGCCATGCAGAAACTGGAAGCTGAACGGCGCGACCAGGAGCGCGAGCGGATCGACCGCAAGCGGTCCGGCGTCGCCGGTATAGGCGGCGGCCACCACCCCGAGCTGGGCCAGCATGCGCGCGTCGAACGCCATGTCCGACATCTGGCGCACCACGTGCACCGCGAGGTTCAGGCCGATCAGCCAGAGGATGACCGGTGGCAGGTTGATGGCGCGGTCGCCCGTGCCGCGCCACGGCCCGAAACGTCCGCCGTCGTCGAACGGCATTCCCAACTCCGAGAGGAATCGCAGGATACGCCGCTATGGTCGCCGATGCACTGCAATAACGCGGGCGGGGTCAGACTTTGGGGCCGCCCTGTCCCGTCGCGCGTAGTCGCAGGCGCAGTGCATTCAACTTGATGAATCCCTGGGCATCGCGCTGGTCGTAGGCGCCCTGGTCTTCCTCGAAGGTGACGTGCTGCATGGAGTAGAGCGACTTGGGCGACTTGCGGCCCACCACCGCGACGTTGCCCTTGTAGAGCTTGAGCCGCACCGTGCCGCTGACATTCTCCTGGCTCTTGTCGATCGCGGCCTGCAGCATCTCGCGCTCCGGCGAGTACCAAAAACCGAAATAAACGAGCTCGGCGTAGCGCGGCATCAGCTCGTCCTTGAGATGGCCCGCACCGCGATCGAGCGTGATCGACTCGATGCCGCGATGGGCGGCGTAGAGGATCGTGCCGCCCGGCGTCTCGTAGACGCCGCGGCTCTTCATGCCGACGAAGCGATTCTCGACCAGGTCGAGCCGGCCGATGCCGTTGGCCTTGCCGAGCTCATTCAGCTTCGTGAGCAGGCTCGCGGGCGAGAGCTTCGCGCCATCGATCGCCACGGCATCGCCGCGCTCGAACTCGACCTCGATGTAGGTCGCCTTGTCGGGCGCCGCCTCGGGCGAGATGGTGCGCTGATAGACCGACTCATCGGCCTCGACCCACGGATCTTCCAGGATCTTGCCCTCGCTGGAGGAGTGCAGGAGGTTGGCGTCGACCGAGAATGGCGCCTCGCCGCGCTTGTCCTTGGCGATCGGGATCTGGTGTTGCTCGGCGAAAGCCAGAAGACGCGTGCGCGAGGTGAGGTCCCATTCGCGCCACGGCGCAATCACCTTGATGTCGGGCTTGAGCGCGTAATAGGTGAGCTCGAACCGTACCTGGTCGTTGCCCTTGCCGGTGGCGCCGTGACACACCGCGTCGGCGCCGGTGACACGGGCGAGTTCGATCTGGCGCTTGGCGATCAGCGGGCGGGCGATCGAGGTGCCCAGCAGATACTGGCCCTCGTAGAGCGCGTTGGCGCGGAACATCGGGAAGACGAAGTCCCGGACAAACTCCTCGCGGATGTCGTCGATATGGATATTGGCCGGCTTGATACCCAGCAGCTCCGCCTTCTTGCGGGCCGGTCCCAGCTCTTCGCCCTGGCCGAGATCGGCGGTGAATGTAACCACCTCGCAGCCATAAGTGGTCTGCAGCCACTTCAGGATCACCGACGTATCGAGCCCGCCCGAGTAGGCCAGCACGACTTTCTTGATATCGCCCTTCTTGTAGGGCCCGGTATAGCTCACGGTCATGGCCGGCGGACTTAACGGATCGCCGCCGGACCGGCAAGCCGGCGCCCCATTCCGATTCCCGCCGGATCGGGAGCGCGATAGGCTGGTGGACGGCATCGGAGCCCCCTCATGTCCCAGAAGATTTCGCGCTGGTGCGCAGCACTTTTCGGCCTCGCCCTGGCCGTAGCCGCAACCGGAGCCCGCGCGCAGGGTTGCGCGGCCAACGACACGGCGACCTCGATCCGCACCCCGGCGGGCGAGTGCTTTTCCTTCGCCCTCGCCGGTGCCGATAAGCCGGCGGGCGCCCCGCTGGTAGTGTTCCTGCATGGCGACGGCGGTGGATCCGTCGGCGGCGGCTACTGGGATCGCATCCTGCAAGTGGTGGGCGACGCGGCAGCGGCTGGCCCCGCCCGGATCGTGGCGCTGGTTCGGCCGGGCTATCGCGCGCCCAGTGGCCGATCAGACGGCAGCGCCAAGTCGGGCGACGACGACTATACCGCCGACAATGTGCGACGCATGGCCGAGGCGATCGCGGCACTCCGACAGCGCTTCGCCGCGTCGCGGGTCATTGCCTGGGGCCATTCCGGCGGCGCCGCGACCTCGGCACTGATCCTCGATCGTCACCCCGGAACGCTCGATGCTGCAGTCCTGGCAGGCTGCCCCTGCGAGATCGCCCCCTGGCGCACGTGGCGCCAGCAATCGGCGGGCCGCACCGGCGTCTGGAGCTCGCTCTCGCCGCACGATCATGTCGGCAACATTCCCGCCGGGGCGCGGATCCGCGTGATTGCGGGCGACAAGGACGACAACACGCTAACCAAGTTCTCCGAAACCTACGTCGCGAAGGGCCGGGCGCGCGGTCTCGACATCGAACTGGTCACTGCACCCGGCGCGACCCATGGCAATGTCTGGCGCGCGCCCGAGGCGATGGCCGCGCTGCGGGCGCTGGTGCGCTGAGGCATGAGCGCGATCGGTCCGATTGATCGTCTGGGCTGGGCCGCGGGCCAACTCGCGCGCGTCGCCTGGTTCGCCGGTCACTACGCCGCCGGCCGTCGCGTGCTGAAGCCGCTACCCAAGCCGGATTTCGCCGTCGGTCCTGTGCCCGACCAACGCGCGTTCCTGGCCGACCTGCGGGCCCTGTTCGAGATCGAGTGGACCGACATTGCGGCCGGTCGCGTGCCGGCGCCTCGCCGTGAGCTGCCCGATCTGCGCGCGGCCCTGACGGCGAGCCTGCGCTACTTCCGCGATCTGCCCGCTGTCGATGCGCGCCGCCACGCACGTGAGGCCGCGGTGCTGCCGAGCGACAACGCCCATGGCGGCCTGCCACGCTACTACCGCCAGAACTTCCACTTCCAGAGCGATGGGTGGCTCTCGGACGAGTCGGCGCGTCTCTACGACACCCAGGTCGAGGTGCTGTTCACCGGCGCCGCACGCACTATGCGGCGTCGCGCGCTGCGGCCCATCGCCGACTGGATGGCCGGCCGCGACCAGCGCGCCGTGCGTGCGCTCGATATCGGCTGCGGCACCGGAAGACTGATGCGCGAGCTACGCGATGCGTTGCCAGGCCTGCGTCTGCTCGGGCTCGACCCCAGCGAGCCCTATCTCGCCGAGGCGCGACGTCATGTCGGCGCCACGGCCCGCGTGAAGTTCATGGGCGGCTTGGCCGAGGCGCTGCCGTTCGGCGACGCAAGCCTCGATCTGGTCGTGAGTTCCTTCCTGTTGCATGAACTGCCGCCCGATATCCGCGGTCGGGCGCTGGCCGAGATGCGCCGTGTCGTGCGATCCGACGGGCTGGTCGTGATCGTGGACTCGATCCAGCGCGCCGACCGGCCCGACTGGGCGGGCCTGCTCGATCTCTTTCCGCATCATTTCCACGAGCCCTACTACGCGTCGTACGTCGCGGGTCGGCTAGCCGAGGACGCCAAGGGGATCGGATTGCGCTCCGTCTGGAGCGAACGCGCGTTCCTGTCTGCAGTCCACGCGTTCCATCCGGACTCTTGAGTCGTAGGCCGCGAACAGCACCGCGGATCGGTAGAGGCAGCGGCGGCGGCCGAGGACCGGATCGCGGCGGCCCCTTCGCAGAGCGTTGGGTAACGGTTGTCACACCTTCTATTGAAGCGACGTGAGTTTCCAACCCGGTACCTGCGCGCTAGTTTCATCGCGCGAGAAGCGCAAGCCGGAGGGAGGCTCAAGTGAAGCAACCGAAATGGAACCTGATCGCCGCCGCCACAGCCGCCGCCGTAGCCGCGATGCCCGGCGCCGCGACGGCGCAGACGACGACGGACCAGGTCGTCGCCGCGATGCGCACCCTGTCCGGCAACCAAAAGGCCCGGCCAAGCGGTGCCAAAGGCCAGTGCTTCGTCGGCAGTTTCACCCCCGCGGCGGAAGCGAAGGGCCTGTCAGCCTCGGCACTGTTCGACAAGCCCTCACGGGTGGTCGCGCGGTTCTCGGTCGGCAGCGGGAATCCGAAGGTGATGGACGGCAACAAGATGGTGAATCGCGGCTTGGCGTTCCGCCTCGACCCCGGCGGTCCCGGGCAGACCGAGTTCGTCATGGTGAACGCGCCCGTCAACTTCGTGAAGTCGCCGGAGCAGATGCTGGCCTTTCTGCAGGCGCGTCTGCCCGGCGCCGACGGCAAGCCCAATCCGGAGAAAATCAAAGCGTTCAGTGAGAGCAATCCGGAGACCACGCTGCAGGGCAAGTATCTCGCTGGCCGGCCGGTGCCGGGGTCGTGGGTGGGCGTCGGCTATTGGGGCATCCACAACTACACGCTGGTGAACGCAAGCGGCGCGCGCCAGCTCGTGAAGTTCCAAATGGTGCCCACCGCGGGCCAGATCGGCCTCACCGACGACGAAGCCAAGGCCAAGCCCGCCGATTTCCTGGTCGATGAGTTGAACAGCCGTCTCGCCGCCAAGGCGCCAGCGAGCTTCGACATGGTCGCGATCATTGGACGCGCGGGTGATGAGAAGACCAACGCCACCGAGCAATGGGTCGACGAAGACACGCGCCCGCGCGTGAAACTTGGGACGCTAGCCATCACCGCACTGGAGCCAAACGACACCTGCGATGGCACCATCTTCGACCCGCTCGTCCTCGCGCGGGGTATCGAGGGGCCGGCCAACGATGCGCTGTTCACCGCGCGGCGACCGGCATACGAGATCTCCTTCGGCTACCGCGCGTTCTGACGGCCACTGGACGAGGTCCCTCGCTCACCTCTCCCACGACTTCTTCGAGGAGAACGGCTCAGGAGGTCGGGCGACGGGCGCGTTCGCTGGCGCTGCGCAGCTGGCCGCAGGCGGCGAGGATGTCACGGCCGCGCGGGGTGCGAACAGGGGCGCTGAGGCCGCCGTTGTTCACGATCTCGGCGAAGCGGTGGATGCGGTTGTTCGAGCTGCACTCGTAGGGCGCGCCGGGCCAGGGATTGAACGGGATCAGGTTCACCTTGGCATGCAGCGGCACGAGCAGCCGCACAAGCTCGCGGGCATCCTGGTCGCTGTCGTTCACGCCCTTCAGCATCGTGTACTCGAACGTGATGCGCCGGCTGTTCTTGGCACCCGGATAGGCGGCGCAGGCGGCCAGCAGCTCGGCGATCGGCCACTTCTTGTTGATCGGGACGAGGAGATCGCGAACCTCGTCGGTGACGGCGTGCAGCGAGACCGCGAGATTGACGTCAAGCTCGACGCCAACCCGCGGGATCATCGGCACCACGCCCGAGGTCGAGAGCGTGATGCGTCGCCTTCCGAGCGCGATACCCTGATCGTCCATCACAATGCGCAGCGCCTGGGCCACATTGTCAAAATTGTAGAGCGGCTCGCCCATGCCCATCATCACGATGTTGGAGAGCATGCGCGTGGTCTCGATCGGCGTTGGCCATTCGCCGTAGCTGTCGCGCGCCACCATGAACTGGCCGACGATCTCGGCCGGCGTGAGGTTGCGCACCAGCTTCTGCGTGCCGGTGTGGCAGAAGCTGCAGGTGAGCGTGCAGCCGACCTGGCTCGAGACGCACACCGAGCCGCGATCGGCCTCCGGAATGTTCACCGTCTCCGCCTCGTTGCCGTCCTCGAAGCGCAGCAGCCACTTGCGCGTGCCATCGGCGGAGCGCTGTTCGCTCGCGATGCCGGGTCGATCGATGCGAAAGAGCTCGGCCAGTCGCTCGCGCACCGGACGGGCGATGTTGGTCATCCGGCCGAAATCGGTGACGCCGTGCCAATAGATCCAGTGCCAGACCTGGCGAGCGCGGAACGGTTCCAGTCCCGCTTCGGCAAGCGTGCCCTCTAGGCCGGCGCGGCTGAGGCCGATCAGGTTCGGCCGCAGATCGTTGCGCCGGAGCGCGGCGGGTTCCTCGATCTGCAGCGGTTCGGTCGGCAGCGCGATCATGGCGCGACTGCCGCCTAGTCGAGCTCGAAGGCGTTCTTGTAGTCGAGCTTCAGCGCCGGATCCTGGTCTTCCTTGGCGAGGAAGCAGTTGCCCACGACCAGCACCTCGATCTCCGAACCCATGAAGCATCGGAACGCGTCCTCGGGCGTGCAGACGATCGGCTCGCCACGCACGTTGAACGAGGTGTTCACCAGCACCGAGCAGTCGGTCTTGCCCTTGAAGGACTTGAGCAGCGCGTGGAAGGCCGGGTTGGTCTCCTCATGCACCGTCTGGATGCGCGCCGAATAATCGACATGGGTCACGGCCGGAATGTCGGAGCGCGGCACGTTCAGCTTGTCGATGCCGAACAGCGCCTGCTCGGCATCGGTCATGGCGCGGCGACGCCCTTCGACCACCGGCGCCACCATCAGCATGTAGGGGCTGTCGCTCTCGATATCGAAATAGCGGCCGACATCGTCGCGCAGCACGGCGGGCGCGAAGGGCCGGAACGACTCGCGGTACTTCACCTTGAGGTTCAGCATCTTCTGCATCGACGGCGAGCGCGCGTCGCCCAGGATGGAGCGGCCGCCAAGCGCGCGCGGCCCGAATTCCATGCGACCCTGCATCCAGCCCACGGCCTTGCCGTCGGCCAGCGCCTGCGCCGTCTGCTCGATGGTCTGGTCGCGCTGCAGCAGCGTGAACTTCGCGCCAGCGGCGGTCAGGCGCTTGGCGATCTCGTCGTCCTTGTAGTCGGGGCCGAGATACGAGCCGGCCATGCCGTCCATCTTGCCGTTGAGCTTGCGCTCCTGGCCGAGGAAGCCGTGATAGGCCGCGAAGGCGGCACCCACCGCGCCACCGGCGTCGCCCGCCGCCGGCTGGACCCAGATCTTGTCGAAGATCTTCTCGCGCAGCACCTTGCCGTTGGCGACGCAGTTCAGCGCCACGCCACCGGCCAGACAGAGATTGCGCACACCGGTCTCGCGCCGCACCGAGCGCGCGAGACGCATCACGATCTCCTCGGTCACAGCCTGGACGGTGGCCGCGAGGTCCATGTGGCGTTGCGTCAGCAGCTCCTCGGCCTTGCGCGGCGGTCCGCCGAACAGCGCGTCGAACTTCTCGTTCGTCATGCGCAGGCCGGTGCAATAGTCGAAGTAGGACTGGTCGAGGCGGAAGGTCCCGTCTTCCTTCAGGTCGACGATGTTGTCGAAGACGAGGTCCTTGTATTTCGGCTCGCCGTACGGGGCGAGACCCATGACCTTGTACTCGCCCGAATTGACCTTGAAGCCGGTGTAGTAGGTGAAGGCCGAATAGAGCAGCCCCAGCGAATGCGGGAAATGCAGCTCCTTCAGCATCTCAAGCTTGTTGCCGCGGCCAACGCCCAGCGACGTGGTCGCCCACTCGCCGACCCCGTCCATGGTGAGGACGGCCGCCTCCTCGAAGGGCGAGGGGAAGAAGGCGCTGGCGGCGTGGCTCTGGTGATGCTCGCCGAACAACAGCCGCTTGTTCCAGTCGAAGTCGGGTTCCCACTTGCGCAGCTCGTCGCGCAGCAGCGTCTTCTGGAAGAGCTTCTCCTTCATCCAGACCGGCATGGCCATGCGGAACGACGTGAAGCCGCGTGGCGCAAAGGCGAGGTAGGTCTCGAGCAGGCGTTCGAACTTCAGGAACGGCTTGTCGTAGAAGGCGACGTAGTCGATGTCGGCGAGCTTGGCGCCCGCCGTGTCGAGGCAGTATTGCACGGCGTTCTCGGGGAACCGCGCGTCGTGCTTCTTGCGCGTGAAGCGTTCCTCCTGCGCGGCGGCGACCAGGCGGCCGTCCTCGATCAGCGCGGCGGCGCTGTCGTGGTAGTAGGCCGAGACTCCGAGAACGCGCATGGTGGCCGCTCCGCGCTCAGAAGAGCGTGTAGATGAAGGGCGCGATCGCCGAGCCCTTGGTCAGCACGATCAGGCCGCCGAAGATCACGCTCATGATCAGGATCGGCAGCAGCCAGAACTTCTTGCGCTCGCGCATGAACGCCCAGAGCTCGGCGATGAACGACATGGTCTACTCCCTGGCAGGCGGCCTTGGCCGCCGGTTCAGAACTGGTTGCGCATCGATTCGGGCTTGGGGCCCGGCGGCGTGCGGTCGATCCAATAGCTCGCGGCCTTCGCATCGCGGCGCAGGCGCAGGAAATCCTTGCCGAACAGGCGCATGACAAGCCCGATCGGCATCACGGTGGTGAAGAACAGGAGCCCGAGGATGATCGGGTTCATCACCTTGAAGATGAGCAGCCCGAACTTCATCCAGAGCCGGTTGAGCGGCCCCAGAATGGACGGAACGGTGTAGGCCACGGCCAGGAAGGCGGCGGAAAGGCCGCCGGTCCAGGGCCACCAGGTTCCCGAGCGCCAGAGCGAAACGGCCGTCACGATCGCGAAGAATCCCGAGAAAACCAGGCCGAAGCCGCGGTCGGAGCTGCCCTCGATATGCTCCTCGCGAGCGAAATCCTCATGGGTATTTGGCGCGGCCATCGTTCTTCGGTTTTGGCGGCGGGAGGGGCTGTTAACTCCCTGAATATACACGCTGAGTCAATTCGTTTCACCGTCGCTTCGGGACCCGTCGTGTCGCAAATGTAGGGGACTCAGGGCACCCCCGGATGCTGCAAAAGGGCGCTCACGGTCCGACGCCAGACGCCTAGGGCCGCGTCGCGCGACAGGCCCTGCCCCCGCCGCAACTCGATCCAGCCGTCCCAAGACAGTGCGGCGGCCAACGCACTCGCGGTCTCGGCCCGGTCCGCCTCGGCGCGCTGGGCAAGCTCAAGGCCCAGCGCCGATTCCACAAGGCGCCGGACCTGCGCGCGTGCCGCCTGCGCCCGCTCGGCGATCGCGGCGTTGTCCGGACCGATCTGGCCGGCCGCCTGGCGTAGCGGCACGATCTTGTCGAAGGCCGTCGCAAGGGCCTCCAGCAGCGACTCCAGTCGATGCGCGAAGGGCTCCCCCGCATCGGTGAGCGGGGTGCAATCGACGCCGCCCTTCACCCGGTCGAACACCGTGATGAAGAGCGACTCGACATCGCCAAAATGCTGAAAAACCGACCGAATCGACACGCCCGACCGGCGGGCCACCGCGACAACGGTCGGGGCCGTGCCGGTCTCAAACACGATGGCCTGGGCCGCCTCGACGATGCGGCGGCGGGTTTCATCGGACCGCCTCGTGCGGCCATCCGGCCGCATCAGGGCCACGGAAGCAGTCATGACATTTCTCCTAGCGGGACGGCCCAGGCCCGTCCTGCCGCGCCCAGTCGCCTATTCCCGCGAACCGGCGCTACAAGGTCCATGAATGAGCCCAATCAATGGAAAGTTGACGCCATCGTCATGAATACGAGCCATGCCAATATGACGGACGCCGTTTTTTGGGACTTTGGCGGGGTCATCCTGTCGAGCCCCTTCGAGGCCTTCGCCCGCTACGAGCGGGAGGCCGGTTTGCCGGAAAATTTCATCCGGGGGCTCAACGCGCGCAATCCGGACGACAATGCCTGGGCGCGTATGGAAAGAAGCGAAGTCTCGACCGCCGAGTTCGCCCGACTTTTCGAGGCCGAAGCGGCGTCCCAGGGACACCGGCTGAACGGTCAGGCGGTGCTGAAACTACTGAGTGGCGACATACGGCCGCAGATGGTCGAGGCGCTGCGGCGCTGCAAGGCGCGGGTCCGCATCGCCTGCATCACCAACAACATGAAGGCCGGCGAGGGTGCCGGCATGGCACGCGCGCCCGAGAAGGCGGCCGCCATCGCCCAGGTGATGGCTCTGTTCGAGCATGTGGTGGAGTCGAGCCGGCTGGGCTGGCGCAAGCCTGACCCGCGCATCTATCGCCATGCCTGCGAGCTGATGGGCGTGGCGCCGGAGCGCTGCATCTATCTCGATGATCTCGGCATCAACCTGAAGCCCGCCCGCGCCATGGGCATGCGCACCATCAAGGTGGGCGACCCGGACGTGGCCATCCGCGAGCTGGAGGGAATGCTGGGCTTCGCGCTGCGCGACTGAGGGAGAGGGCTGATGAGCTGGCAACCCGAGATCGACGAGCTGCGTCGCCGCGAGGAGCTCGCGCGCCGCATGGGCGGTCCCGACAAGATCAAGCGCCAGCACGACGGCGGCAAGCTGACGGTGCGCGAGCGCATCGGGCGACTGCTCGACGCCGGGTCGTTCCACGAGATCGGCGCCATCGCCGGGCGCGCCGAGTACGACGCCGACGGCCGGCTCAAAGATTTCATGGCGTCGAACTTCGTGATGGGACGCGGTCGCATCGAGGGGCGACCGGTCGCGGTGGGCGGCGACGACTTCACGGTGCGCGGGGGCGCGGCCGACGCCTCGATCTGGGAAAAACAGATGGTGTCGGAACAGATGGCGGGCGAGCTAGGCATCCCGATGGTGCGGCTGGTCGATGGCACCGGCGGCGGCGGATCTGTGAAGACCTACGAGTCGACCGGCTTTACCTACGTACCGCGCAATCCGGCATGGGAGCATGTGGTCGACAATCTGGCCCGCGTGCCGGTCGTGGCGCTGGGGCTGGGCTCGGTCGCGGGGCTCGGCTCGGCGCGGTTGGTCAGCTCGCACTATTCGCTGATGGTGAGCGGCATCTCGCAGATGTTCGTCGCCGGCCCGCCGGTTGTCGCGCGGCTGGGCGAGGCGGTCACCAAGGAAGAGCTCGGCGGCACCGAGATCCATGGCCGCAACGGCGCGGTCGACGATGTCGTGGAGAGCGAAGGCGAGGCCTTCGCGCGCACGCGCCAATTCCTGTCGTACCTGCCCTCATCGATCGGGGATCTGCCACCACGCGGACCCGCCGGCGACGATCCCGGCCGGCGCGAGGACTGGCTGGTGGGCGCAATCCCGCGCGACCGGCGCAAGGTCTATCGCGTGCGCCCGATCGTCGAGGCGTGCCTGGACCGGGATTCGTTCTTCGAGATCGGGCGCGGCTGGGGCCGCTCGGTGGTGACCGGGTTGGCGCGGCTCGATGGTTGGCCGGTCGCGGTGCTGGCGAGCGATCCCTTCCACTATGGTGGCGGCTGGACGGCGGACGCGAGCCACAAGGTCGTGCGCTTCGTCGATTTTTGCGAAACATTCCACCTGCCGGTGGTGCACTTCGTCGATATCCCGGGTTTCGTGATCGGTGTCGCCGGCGAAAAGGCGGCCACCATCCGGCACGGAGCGCGGGCGCTGACCGCGATCTATCAGTCGACCGGACCGTGGTGCACGATCCTGATGCGCAAATCGTTCGGCGTCGCGGGCGCCGCGCACCAGAACTGGCGCAAGTACAATTTCCGATACGCCTGGCCATCGGGCGACTGGGGCTCGCTGCCACTCGAGGGCGGCATCGAGGCCGCCTACAAGGCCGAACTCGCCGCCGCACCCGATCCGGCGGCGCATCTCGCGGCCATCGAGACGCGCCTCAACCGCGTGCGCTCGCCCTTTCGCACCGCCGAGCGTTTCGGGGTCGAGGAGATCATCGATCCGCGCGACACGCGCCGGCTGCTCTGCGACTTCGCCCATCTCGCCGCGCCGATGCGCAAGCCCGGACCCCGGAGCTTCGGCTACCGGCCGTGAAGCGCCCGCGCGCGATAACGCCGAAGTCTCTGGAGAACAGCGCGGCGCACTATCTCGAACGCTACAGCGCCTCCGAGGAAGGTCTGCGCCGCGTCCTGCAGCGGCGGCTTCACCGGGCACGGCGGGCGGGCGGAGAGGTGCCTGATGAAGCGCCCGCCTGGATCGAAGCGGTGATCGCCCGCTTCGCGACGCTGGGGATCGTCGATGATCGCGCCTTTGCCGAGACCAAGGCGCGCAGCCTGCACCGGCGCGGAAGCTCGAGCCGTGCCACCTCGCGCCGCCTCAAGAGCGCAGGCGTCGATGGTGACACCGCGCAAGCCACGTTGGCGGCGCTCGACCAGGAGCTGGGCACCGATCCGGTGCGCCGCGAACGACAGGCCGCTATCGCGCTCGCCCGGCGGCGTCGGCTCGGGCCCTTCCGTCCGCCAGCGGAGCGCGCCGACCGGCGGCTGCGCGATCTCGCCGCGATGGCTCGTGGCGGTTTCTCCTACGAGCTTGCGCGACAGGTGATTGACGCGGCCTCACCCGAAGCGCTGGACGAAGAGTGAGCGCGTGGCCATCCTCGGATCCATGGCCATCGTCCTCTGGCACAATCCCCGTTGCGGCAAGTCGCGCAAGGCGCTGGAACTCCTGCGCGCGCGCGGCATCGAGCCCGCCATCCGCGAGTATCTGAAAGAGCCGCCGAGCCGCGCCGAGGTCGAGACTCTGATCCGGTCGACCGGCGGCGATCTTGCCCTGCTGGTACGGGCGGATGAGCCGGAGTTCAGGAAGGCGGGCCTTGCGCGCGACCGTCTCTCCGTGACGACCATCGTGAAGGCCGTTGTGGCACATCCGATTCTGCTGCAACGGCCGATCGCCGTGGCGGGCAAGCGCGCGATTGTCGGTCGACCGCCCGAAGCGGTGCTGGCGCTGGTGGAGTGAGCCGATGATCGGCCGGCTGCGACTCTGGTCGGGCTATGTCCTGCTAATCTATGTCACGACGCATCTCGTGAACCACGCGCTCGGCATCGTATCGCTGGGCGCGCTCGAGCAGGGACGGCGCCTGTTCGTGGTGCTGTGGCACAATCCGGTCGGCCAGACCGCGCTCTATGGTGGGCTCGCGCTGCACGTGGCACTGGCGCTCTGGTCTGTGTTCCGACGCCGCACGCTGCGCCTCTCGCGCTGGGAGTGGACGCAGCTCGCGCTGGGCGGCGCGATCGTGCCGCTGGCTACGATGCATGTCGTGGGCACGCGCGGCGCGGCGCTGCTCTACGACGTCGAGCCGAGCTATGGATGGGTCCTGGGCTCGCTGATCGCCGGACCCTGGACAGGGCTCGCGCGGCAATTCTCGCTGCCCCTCGCCGTCTGGGTGCATGCCTGTATCGGGCTGCACTTCGCGTGGCGCCTGAAGGCGTGGTACCGCCCGGCGCTGCCCTGGCTCTATGGGGTCGCCTTGCTGATCCCGGTGCTGGGCCTGCTGGGTGCGGCCGTCGCCTTGCGCGACTTCGCCGAGCTCGCGCGGCAACCGGGTTTCCTGCGGGAGGTGTTCGCGCGCTCGAACGTTCCCGATGCGGCCGGCATCGCCAACCTCTACGCGTTGACCGACGCGATCCAGTACGGGCTGCTGGCACTCCTGATCGCGGCTTTTGCGATGCGTCCCCTGCGCGACCTCTGGGGGCGCCGCGCCGGCGTCGTGACCCTTGAGTACGGCGACCGGCCGCCGCTCGCGCGCCCGGCCGGCCTTACTGTGCTCGACATGAGTCGGCTGGCGGACGTGCCCCATGCCTCGGTGTGTGGGGGGCGTGGGCGCTGCTCGACCTGCCGCGTGCGGGTGGGTGGGACCGATCGCGCGCGTTTGCCGGCGTCCTCGCCGGAGGAGCGCAAGGTGCTGGAGCGCGTTGGCGCGCCAGAGAATGTGCGACTGGCCTGCCAACTCCGCCCGCCGCCTGGTCGCTACCGTGTGACGCCACTGCTGCCCGCCGCCGTCGGCCCGGTCGAGGCCTATCGGCGCCAACCGCAGGCGCATGGCGGCGAGCGCTATGTCGCGATCCTGTTCGCCGATCTGCGCGGGTTCACTTCGATCAGCGAGGGCCGCCTGCCCTACGATGTCGTGTTCCTGCTGAACCGCTATTTCCGCGCCACCGGCGCGGCCGTCGAGGCCGCGGGCGGACGGCTCGACAAGTTCATCGGTGACGGTGTGATGGCGATCTTCGGCGTGGAAACCGATCAGCGCACCGCCTGCCGCCAGGCACTCGATGCCGCGCGGCGCATGGGTGTGGCGCTTGCCGAGCTGAACGAGGCGCTGTCGGGCGACCTCGACCAGCCGCTGCGCATCGGCATCGGCCTGCACGCCGGCACGGCCATCGTGGGCGAGATGGGCTACGCCAGGGCGACCCAACTCACGGTCGTGGGCGACATGGTGAACACCGCAAGCCGACTGGAAAGCATGACCAAGGAGCTGCGCGTCGAGCTTGTGGTGTCAGAAGACCTGCTGGCCACAGCCGAAGAGACACTGGCCGGCTTCGCCCGCCACGAGGTCGATATCCGGGGCCGCCAGGGACGGCTCGCGGTCCGCGCGGTCCCCCGCGCCACCGATCTCACAGCCTTGTCATAAAGAGGGGCTTGCCGGGGGTGGGCTCCGCGGGCCATGAATCGCGCTTCCGGAGGTGTTTCATGAAGGCGCCCCTGCTGGCTCTTGCCGCCACCCTCGCGCTCGGCATCGCGGCCTCCGCGCTCGCAGCCGGCGGCTCGTCCGACCCGGCGCCCGCCGCGACCTCGCGGCCGGTGGATTCCAACTTCACCCGCGCCAAGGCGATGATCGAGGCCAAGGACTATCGCGGCGCGATCCCGCTGTTGCAGCAGGTCGTGGCCAAGGAGAGCCGCAACGCCGACGCCTACAACCTGCTGGGTTTCGCGACCCGCAAGTCGGGCGACCCGCAGGGCTCGCTGCCGCACTACCAGCAGGCGCTCGCGATCGACGCCAAGCACCTCGGTGCGCACGAGTATCTCGGCGAGGCCTATCTGATGCTCGACCGGCTCGCTGAGGCCGAGCAGATGCTGGCGCGGCTCGATTCGCTCTGCGTGTTCGGCTGCGCGGAGCACCGCATGCTGCGCACGGCGATCGCCAACTACAAGCAAGGCAAGAAGCCCACCAACTGACGCGGCGGCTCAGCCGCCGGCGCGCCGCGCCTTGGCCGCCTCGAACGCAGCCAGCCGCTCGTTGAACTTGCCGCCCATGGCGCCGACCCCCTGGATCGCGCCTTGGGCGGGCACCGTCTCGAAATGGTGGCACGCCACGCGCTGGCCCTCGCCCGCGTCGCGCAGCTTGGGCTCCTCGCTGCGGCAACGGTCGGTCGCGTACTGACAGCGCGTGTTGAAGCGGCAGCCGGCCGGCGGATTGAGCGGGCTCGGCACATCGCCCTGCAGGATGATGCGCTCGCGCTTCACCGCCGGATCGGGTGTCGGGATCGCTGACAACAGGGCCTGGGTGTAGGGGTGCTTCGGCCGGGCGTAGAGCGTGCGCTTGTCGGCAATTTCGACCAGCTTGCCGAGATACATGACCGCCACCCGGTCGGCGATGTGCTTCACGACCGCGAGATCGTGGGCGATGAACAGATAGCTGAGGCCGAAGCGGCGCTGCAGATCGTGCAGCAGGTTCACGACCTGCGCCTGGATCGACACGTCGAGCGCCGACACCGGCTCGTCGCAGACGATCATGTCGGGATTGACCGCGAGCGCCCGCGCGATGCCGATGCGCTGACGCTGGCCACCGGAGAATTGGTGCGGATAGCGCCGTGCGTGCTCGGGCAGCAGCCCGACCACGCCGAGCAGCTCGCCGACACGGGCCTGGCGCTCTTGCGGTGTGCCGATCCCATGCACCTCCATCGGCTCGGCCAGGATCTCGCCCACGGTCATGCGCGGATTGAGCGAGGCGTAGGGGTCCTGGAAAATGATCTGCATGTGGCGGCGCAGGCGACGCAGCTCCTGCTTCGAGCGGCCCGCCATCTCCTCGCCCTTGAAGCGGACCGAACCGCCGGTCGCCGGCATCAATCCGAGTACCAGCCGACCGGTCGTCGACTTGCCGCAGCCGGACTCGCCCACCAGCGCCAGCGTCTCGCCGCGCCGCAATTCGAAGCTGACATCGTCGACCGCGCGAACGTGGCCCACCACCTTGGCGAGGATCACGCCCTTGCGGACCGGGAAATGCTTGGTGAGGCCGTTGACCTCGAGAACCGGCGCGTCGCTCATGCTCCGCCTCCAGCGCGCTCCACTGGCGCGTGCCAGCACGCCACGCGATGGCCGGCGCCCATCTCGCGCAACGGCGGCGGTTCGTCCCGGCAGCGCTCGTCGGCGAACGGACAACGCGGCGCGAAGCGGCAGCCGCGCGGCAGATTGGCCGGGCTCGGCACCGTGCCCTCGATGGTGGCAAGTCGCGCGCGCTCGACGTCCATGCGCGGGATCGAGCCCAGCAGCCCGATCGTGTAGGGATGCTGCGGATCGGCGTAGATCGCATCGACCGGGCCGGCTTCGACGATCTTGCCGGCGTACATCACCACCACCTCGTCGGCCATCTCAGCGATCACGCCGAGATCGTGGGTGATGATCAGCACGGCCATGCCCAGCCGCTGCTGGAGGTCCTGCAACAGGTCGATGATCTGGGCCTGGATGGTGACGTCCAACGCGGTCGTCGGCTCGTCGGCGATCAGCAGCTTCGGCTCGCAGGCGAGCGCCATGGCGATCATCACGCGCTGGCGCATGCCACCCGACAGACGGTGCGGGAACTCCTCGAAGCGCTGGCGCGCCGAGGGGATGCGCACCAGGTCCAGCACCTCGATCGCGCGATCGCGCGCGGCGGCCGGCGACAGATCGGTATGGGCACGGATTCCCTCGACGATCTGCCGACCGATCGTGTGCACCGGATTGAGCGACGTCATCGGCTCCTGGAAGATCATCGACATCTTGCCGCCTCGCAGCTGGCGGCGTTCGTCGGCAGAGAGCGCGAGAACGTCGCGGCCGTCGAAGACGATGCCGTCGGCCTCGACCCGGCCCGGCGGGCTCGCCACCAGGCCCATGACGGAGAGCGAGGTGACGCTCTTGCCGCAGCCCGATTCGCCCACCAATCCCACGGTGCGGCCGCGCCCTACCGAGAAGTCGATGCCATCGACCGCGCGAAAAAGCCCGCGATCAGTGTCGAAGAAGGTCCGCAGGTTGCGGACCTCCAGAAGCGCGTCGGCCATGCCGGAACCCGCCTTGTGCCGTTCCGGCTGATCAGAAGGAATAGTCGAGCCCCTTGTAGAAGGTGTTCTGGTACAGCATGTGCGGCCGCACGCCCTTCAGGCGCTTCACACTGGTGACGTACATGTCGATGTTCATCACCGGCATCCACAGATGCTCCTCGGTCACCCGCTGCTGGGCGATCGCGTAGTACTTGGCGCGGTCGGCCGCAGTCAGCGAGGCGCGCCCGCGCCGCAGCGCGTCATCCGTCGCCGGATCGTTCCAGTTCATGCGGTTGGGCGCCGGGATGTTCTTGGAATCGAAGTAGAAGTTCAGCAGATCGCCCGCCGACATGTACGGGAATGTGACGGTCCACAGCTCGTAGTCCTGCTCGCTCATCTTCGAGAACGCGATAGTCGAGTCGAAGCCCTGCACCTTCCAGTCGATGCCGATCTGGCGCATGTAGCCCTGGATGGCTTCCGACACGCGGCCGAAATAGGCGACCTGCGTGAAATAGACCCGAGGCGCGAGCTTCACGCCGTCCTTCTCGCGGATGCCGTCGGCACCGACCTTCCAGCCGGCCTCGTCGAGCAGACGCCGCGCGCGCGCCACGTCTTCCTTGATGATGTTCTTGGTGCTGTCGGCGAAGTCGAGCGCCGCCGGATCGATGAAGGTGTAAGCGGGCTTTGCGTTGCCCAGCATGATGCCCTTCACGATGTCGGCGCGGTTGATGGCGATGTTCATCGCCTCGCGCACCCGCTTGTCTGACACCATCGGCCGGTTGGCCTTGTAGCCGTAGTACATCAGCTGGAAGTTGGGCTGCGCCTCCTGGACGTTGAGGTTGGGCGAGGCCTTCACCTGCTGGATGAACTGGAGCGGAATCTGGTGGGTGACATCAAACTGGCCGCCCAGCATGGCGGCGACGCGGCTGGCGTCCTCGGGGACGATCTTGATCGACAGCCGCTCGAATTTCACCGGCCCCTTGTTCTGGTACATCGACGGCCCCCAGCGGTAGGCGTCGTGGCGCTTCAGAACGATCTCGGTGCGGGGTTGCCAGCTTTCGAAGCACCACGGGCCGGTGCCGTCGGCGCCGCGCGTCCCGTAGTCCTTGCCCAGCGCCTCGACGCTGTCCTTGTTGTGGATCGAGGTCGTAAACATGGTGAGGTTGAGCAGCAGGTCCGCGAACGGCTCGTTCAGCTCGTACTCGACGGTGTAGGGATCGGTGGCGCGGATGTCCTTGAGGTTGCCGGCGCGCCAGGCCAGCGGCGCCTTCAACTCGGGGCTGACGAGGCGCTTGAAGGAATACACGACGTCCGCGGCGGTGAATTTTTTGCCGCTGCAGAAGGACACGTCGTCGCGCAGCTTGAAGGTATAGAGCTTGCCGTCGGGGCTCACCGTCCATGACTTCGCGAGATAGGGAATGACGGTCTTGCCATCCCAGTCCATGGCCACCAGCGTGTCCTGGAACATGTTCACGATGTCGGACGTGGGCGACCAGGTGGTGCGCTGGCCGTCATAGTGCGGCGCATCGAGCGACTTCATCATGCGCAACGTCTGCGCATCGGTCGCACCCGCGAACGCCACGCCGGCGAGCGCCGCCATCGTTGCCAGAGCCTTTCGCATCATTTCCTCCGTCGAAATCCGGACGCGACCTCAGAGCGAGAAGTCGAGGCCCTTGTAGAAGGTGTTCTGGTAGATCATGTGCGGTTTCGAGACCTTGAGCTTGCGGTTCGACACCATGTGCATGTTGATGTTGAGCACCGGGATCCAGAGATGTTCTTCGGTGATCTGCTTCTGCACCTTGGCGTAGGCCGCGGCACGATCCTTCTCGGTGAGCGCGGTACGCCCCTCCTTCAGCCACTGGTCGGTCTGTTCGTTCTTCCAGTTCATGCGGTTGGGGGTCGGGATGTTGCGCGAGTCGAAGTAGATGTTCATCAGGTCGCCGGCCGACAGGTAGGGCACCGTGACCGACCAGATCTCGTAGTCCTGCTCGGCCATCTTGGCCGCGGCGATCGTCGAGTCCCAGGGCTGGAGCTGCCATTGCACGCCGATGCGGCGGAGATAACCCTGGATCGCTTCGGCGACGCGCGGCGTGTTGCCGGCCTGGGTGAAGTAGACTTTCGGCTGGAGCTTGACGCCATCCTTCTCGCGGATGCCATCGGCGCCGACCTTCCAGCCGGCTTCGTCGAGCAACTTGCGCGCACGGTCCAGATCTTCTTTCACGATCCCCTTGGTCTCGGCTGCGAAGTCGAGCGCCTGCGGATCGACGTTGGTGAAGGCGGGATCGGCGTTGCCTAGCAGGATACCCTTGGCGATCTCGGCGCGGTTGATCGCGATGCTCATCGCCTCGCGGACGCGTTTGTCGGCGACCATCGGGCGGGTCGTCTTAAAACCGAAATAGAGCAGCTGGAAGTTCGGCACCGCGTCCTGGACCTGCAGCGTCGGCGCGGCCTTGGCCTGGGCGATGAACTGCGCGGGGAACTGGTGGGTGATGTCGAACTGGCCACCCATCATCGCGGCCACGCGGGCGGAGTCCTCCGGCACGATGCGAACCGACAGCCGCTCGAATTTCACCGGACCCTTGTTCTTGTACATCGACGGCCCCCAACGGTAGGCGTCGTGCCTTTTCAGAACGACCTCCGTCCGCGGCTGCCACGACACAAAGCACCACGGACCTGTGCCATCGGCACCCTTGATCCCATAGTCCTTGCCCAGCGCCTCGACGCTCTCCTTGTTGTGGATCGAGGCGGTATACATGGTGAGCTGCAGCAGGAGCTCCGAATAGGGCTCGTTCAGCTCGTACTCGACGGTGTAGGGATCGGGCGCTCGCAGTTCCTTGATGTTGCCGGCCCGCCAGTGATAGGGCGCGCGAGTCTCGGGATCCTTCAACCGCTTGAAGCTGTAGATGACGTCCTCTGCGGTGAACTTCTTGCCGCTGCAGAACGACACATCGTCGCGCAGCTTGAAGGTATAGAGCTTGCCGTCGGGGCTCACCGTCCACGACTTGGCGAGATAGGGGATCGGCGTCTTGCCGTCCCAGTCCAGCGCCACCAGCGTATCCTGGAACATATTCACGATGTCCGAGGTCGGCCCCCAAGTTGTCCGTTGCGAGTCATAGTGTGGCGCGTCGATCGACTTCATCATGCGCAGCGTTTGCGCGCCCGACGGCGCGGCAAGCGCCGCCAGCGCGGTGGCGGCGAACACGGTACCGAGAAACGCCCTCATGGTTGCCTCCCCTGACTGCGCGCCCTTACGGCGACACGTCCAACGCCTTGTAGATCATCGATGTGTAGACATGGTGGGCGCGGGCTTTCTTCACCCGGCGGTTCACAACGAGCGCCAACCCCTCGTGCACCAGCGGTACCCAGAGCGCGTTCTCGTGCACGATCTTCTGGACTCCGGCGAACGCCTCTAATCGCGTCTTGTCGTCCAGCGCCGATACGCCGGCATCGAGGAGGCGGTCGGTCTCGGGATCCTTCCAGTTCATGCGGTTGGGCGAGGGAATGTTCGTCGAATGGAAGTAGAGGCGCAGCGCGTCGCCCGCGCTCGAGTAGGGGAACGCGATGGACCACATGTCGTAGTCCTGCTGCGCGAGCTTGGAGAAGACGATGGTGCCGTCCCACATCTGCAGCTGCAGGTCGACGCCGATGCGCCGCCAGAAGCCCTGCACAGCCTCGCCGACCTTGGGCGAGCGACCGCCGGCGAACCCGTAGAGCAGGAGTGTCAGCTTCTTGCCGTCCTTGTAGCGGAAGCGGTCGGGGCCCATTCTCCAGCCGGCCTCGTCGAGCAACCTCTCCGCCGCCGCGACGTCGTAGTCGCCGAGCCGGCGCGTCACGGCGGGATCGAAGTCGGGTGTCTTGGGGTGCAAGTAGGTCGACGCCGGCTGGCCATTGCCGAAATAGATCGCGTCCACAATCTGCTTGCGGTCGACGGCAAGGTTGAGCGCGGTGCGCACCCGCACGTCCGACACGTTTTCGCGGCTGGTCTTGAAGCCGAAATACAGCAGCCGGAGATCGGCGGCCGGTCGCAGCACCTGCAGGTTGGGCACCCGTTCCAGCTGCGGCAGGTACTGATCCGGCATGGAGTAGGTCATGTCGATCTGGCCACTGGCCATGGCGGCGAGACGCGCGGCCTCTTCAGGCACGATACGCCAGACCACGCGCTCGTACTTGGCGGGCCCGCGATTCTGATAGAGCGGAGGTCCCCAGCGGTAGGCAGCGTGACGCATCGCCACGAGCTGGTTGCGCGGCTCCCAGCTCTGGAAACAGTACGGCCCGGTGCCGTCGAATCCCTTGACGCCGAAGTCCCTTCCCAGCGCCTCGACACTCTCGCGGTTGAGGATGGTGGCGTGGAAGTTGGTGAGCTGCAGTAGCAACTCGCTGAACGGCTTCTCGAGTTCGTACTCGACCGTGGTGGCGTCGGGCGCACGGATATCCTTCACCGCGCCCATACGCCAGGTGAACGGAGACTTGGTCTCGGGATCGACCACGCGCTTGAGGCTGTAGACGACGTCCGCGGCGGTGAGTTTCTTGCCGCTGCAGAACGAGACGTCGTCGCGCAGCTTGAAGGTATAGAGCTTGCCGTCGGGGCTAACCGTCCAGGACGTGGCAAGGAGCGGCGTCACCGTCTTGAGGTCGTAGTCGAGCCCGACCAGCGTGTCGCCCAGCAGGAACGCTACCTCAGCGGTGGCGCCAGCGGATGTGCGCGCCGGGTCGTAGTGCGGCGCGTCGATGTTGCGCATCAGGTTCAGCGTCTGTGCGGCGGCGCCCGACGCGACGGTGGCCGCGAGCGCGGCCGAGAGCATGGCGATACGAATCATTGCTGGAGCCTCGGGTCTAGGACATCGCGCATGGCGTCGCCGAGCAGGTTCGCCGCCAGCACGATCACGAAGATCGCGAGGCTGGGAATCGTCGCGATATGCGGCGCCATGAAGAGAAAGTCGCGGCCTTGCGCGGCCATCATGCCGAGCTCGGCGGTCGGCGGCTGCGCGCCCATGCCGAGGAAGCCGAGCGCCGAGCCGATCAGAATGATCTGGCCGAAGCGCAGGGTGAGGAACACGAAGATCGTCGAGATGCAATTGAGCGTGAGGTACCGCCACATCAATGTACGGTCGGACACGCCAACGGCGCGCCCCGCCTCCATGAATTCCTGGCCCATCACGCCGACCGCCGCGCCACGCGCCACGCGCGCCACGTCCGGTACGGTTGCCACCACCAGCGCGATCACCACGGCGGCCAGGCCGGCGCCGAAGATGGCGGCGACGGCGAGGCCGATCAGGATCGCCGGGAAGGCCAGCATCACGTCGACCAGGCGCATGATCGGCCCGTCGAGGCGCTGATAGAACGCCGCGAGGATGCCCAGCACGCCGCCGAACAGGCCGCCGAAGATCACGCCGACCAGCCCCAGCATCAGGGTGTTGCGCGCGCCATAGATGGTACGGCTGAAGATATCGCGACCGGTATTGTCGGTGCCGAACCAGTGCTGGGCATCGGGCGGGCGCATGACCTTGGTGAGGTCGGTGAGGTACGGATCGTAGGGCGACACCAGCGGCGCGAAGACCGCCGCCAGCACGACCGTTCCCAGGACCAGCGCGGCCGCGGCGGCGATCCGATCGCGCATGAGCCGGCGCAACAAATGGGCGCGACCCGGCAGGGTAGGCCCGGCCGCGGAGTCGGATGCGGCGTTGGCGTGGAGGGTTTCGGCCGTCATGAGCGCTGCACCCGCGGATCGAGATAGACGTAGAGCACGTCGACGATGAGGTTGATGACGAGGAAGGCGATCGCCAGGATCATGATCGCGCCCTGCGCCGTCGGGAAATCGCTCGACACGATGGCGCCCACCGCCAGACGCCCGACGCCCGGCCAGGAAAACATCGTCTCGGTCACCACCGCGCCGCCCAGCAGGAAGGCCGCCTGAAGTCCGATCAGCGTCACCACCGGGATGAGCGCGTTGCGCAACGCGTGGTGCAGGATCACCGTCGCCTCGCGCAGGCCCTTGGCGCGCGCGGTGCGCACGAAGTCGGCACCCAGCACCTCAAGCACGGCGGTCCGCGTCAGTCGCGCGATCGGTCCGATCAGGACGCTGCCCAGCGTCAGGGCGGGCAACACCAGGCTCGGCAGGCCGCCGGCCCAGACTGGGCCGGTACGCCCGGTAAAGGGAAGCAGCGCCCATTTGAAGCCGACATACTGGATCAGCAGCAGGCCGATGAAGAAGATCGGCATCGACACGCCCGCGACCGAGAAGGCCATGATGATCCGATCGAGCATGCCGCCGCGCTGGACGGCAGCGAGCGTGCCGAGAAAGAGGCCGATCGGCACGGCGAACAGCATGCCGCCCAGCATCAGCTCGACCGTCGGGCCGATCGTGTGGGCGAGCTCCTCGCTCACCATCTTGTTCGAAATGATCGAGCGCCCGAGATCGCCGCGCAGAACGCGGCCGATATAGTCGACGAACTGGAAGATGATGGGCCGGTCGAGACCGAGATCGCGGCGGATGGCGTCGATCGTCTCCTGACGGGCGTCGGGACCGGCGATGATGATCGCGGGATCTGCCGGCACGACCTGCAGCAGGCAGAAGCACAGGAACAGCACGCCCAGCAGCGCGGGAAACGAAATCAGCAGGCGGTGAACGATCTGCCGGCCCATGCGCACCTCCGGACCGCATGGGCCAGGAAGGAACGGCGCCCGCACGCCGCATGGCGCGACGTGTGGCTTCAGTCCTCCCTGTCGGTCGCGCGGGTCCAGCGCACGACACCCTTGCACGCCGGGCCGGAGGTCATCGCCTCCTTGTGTCCCCGTCGTCACGCAAGCTTGCTATGCTTCGCCATCCGGCGTCAATCCGTTCCGACCTTGACCTCGCTCAAGACGCGCGCGCGCGCGGCGCGCCACATTGAGCGGGACGGAGGTTCTCCATGGGTCTTGTGCGAATTCGTCTGGAACTTGCCCGCACTGCGGAAGCGCCTCACGGCGACTCACGGCACGGCTATGAGTTCACGGCACCCCTGCTGGCGGACGGGCATCTCGATCCCGACGGTTGGCGCAAGTATCGCCAAGCCTGCACCGTGCGGCGCTTCCAGCCGCGCGCCAACGACGAGCATGGCACGCTGATCCATCGTCGCGACGGGCGTTGGGCTTTCTCTTATAGACCGAACGATGACGCCGACGACGAGGCGATCTTCCGCTTCGACCGTCACAGCTTCGTCGAGGGCGAGTACGTCACCGTGACCGAGCACGACGGTGTCGCCCGCCCATTCCGCATCGTCTCCGTCCGCCGCATGGTTGCCGTCCGCGGCTCCTGACGACGGCGCCCGCGGCAAGCCTCAGCGTCCGCGAAGGAGCGGAAAGGCCGCGCAGGCGATCTGGGCGAGCACACCTAGCGCGCCGGGCCAGGAAAGAACGCGCCTGAGCTCATCGGTTGGGTCGCGGCCGAACCCGACGACCGCCAGGCCGAACTCCGCCACCATCAGCGCGCAGAACGCGGTCAGGCCCATCAGGATGCGAAGCTTCAGTGCCGGTCGAACGGCCCAGCGCCGGATCGACCAGCCGCACAGAACCCAGGCGGCAAGAACCATCGCCGGCAGCTCGACCGCCAGCGCCGCCTCTTCTCCCAGCGCCGGTGCCAGCGCCAGTACCCGCACCGTGCCGACCGCGAAACCCAGGAGGAACATCGCGGCACCGTAGGCGGCGCCTCCCAGGATGGCGGCGCGCATTTACTTAGTGCGACATCAGCACCGGGACCGTCATGCTCTGCAGCAGGGTGCGGCTGGCGCCGCCCAGCACCATCTCGCGCAGACGCGAGTGGCCATAGACACCCATCACGATCAGGTCGGAATCGAGATCGGCCGCACGGGAGAGAATGGTCGCGCCGACATCGCTGTCGGCCGCGGTGTCGCGATGGACGGTGACCTTCACGCCATGGCGCGCAAGCCAAGTCGCGGCGTCGGCGCCCGGCTCAGGCCCATGACCACCCTCGCTCTCCACGGGATCGATCACCAACACGTCAACCCGCCCGGCCTTCACCAGGAACGGCAGGGCGTCGGTCGCGGCGCGCGCGGACTCGCGGCTTGCGTTCCAGGCCAGCAACACCTTCGATCCCGGCGGGCGCGCCGCGCCGATGTGCGGCACCACGAGCACCGGCCGACCGGTGGCGAGCGCCACGGTGTCCGGGAGGTCCGGCAAAGCGTAGACGTCATCAGGATCGGACTGGCCCAGCACCACGAGATCGGCGTAGCGCGTCTGAACCGCGAGAGCCTCGTCGGCCGGCCCATCGGCCACCCGCCACTCGCTGGACAGGCCCTTGCCCGCGACCGCCTGCGTATAGCGCACCTGGGCTGTGGCCTCGCTCTCCCGCACGTCCTTCTCATAGGCACGGTAAAGCGCGTCCATGGCGAGGCCCGCATCGGTGAACATCGGCGCCTCGAAGCGGGCGCGCACATGGACACCCGCGAGATGCGCGGAGAAGCGACGGGCAAGCTCGGTCGCCACGCCCAAACGGTGCGGGCCCGCGCGGCTCGCGTCGCAATCCACCAATATGGTCCGGTAGGCCATCGTCCCCTCCTGTAACCGGTGACCCGGCTAATGTGGGGAAGTGGCGCCCGGAGCGGCTTGATCCACGTCAACGGTCGGGCGTTTCCTCGCCCGTGTCGGTTTCAGACAACGCCCGCAGCCGGTCCTCGTCGAGGAGCCGCACCGCGGCGGTGCCCTCCAGCTCGATCGCGCCGGACGACTTCAGCCGCCCGAACACGCGGCTCACCGTCTCGATGGTGAGGCCGCAATAGTCGGCGATCTGGGCGCGCGTCATGGGCAACGCCAGTGGTTTGGTGCGCAGATGCCGCTCGCCCGCCCGCCGCTTGAGATCGAGAAGGAAGGTCGCGATGCGCTCGACCGCCGTCTTGCGCGACAGCAGGACCTCGTGGTCGTTGGACTGCGCCAGTTCGTTGGAGGCGAGGCTCGCAAGCCGCAATGCCACATCGCCGTTGGCGCGCATGAAGGCGTCGAACGCCGGTCGGTCGAACCGGCAGGCACGCACATCGGTCAACGCTTCGGCGTCGCAGCTATGACTGCCGGAGCTCTCGAAACCCACGAAATCGCCTGGCAAGAGAAAGCCGAAGATGTGCCGCCGACCATCACCCAACGACCGCGACAGCGCGATCGTCCCTTCGGTGATGTTGAAGACATGCCGCGCGCGGTCGCCACTTCCAAACAGCCGCTCACGCCGCTTCCAGGTGAGACGGGTGGCAAGCGCGTAAAGCGCCGTCTGGCGATCGGGATCAAGCGGCTGACAGACATTGAACTCACGCGCCCCGCAGTTGGCGCAGGGCGACGTGACGTCGCCGCGCTTGGAGCAGAGCTCCGCGAGCGACGCGCGCGCGAACCAGTCCGGGGCGACGGGCCTGTTCATGATCGGTCCACTCTAGCCCGCCGGGCCGCCCGGCTAAAGGTCCAAGCCGCCGTTCACGTGGAGGGTCTGGCCGGTGATGTAAGCGGCGTCTTCCGAACAGAGGAACGCCACGGCGGCCGCGATCTCCTCCGGCTTCGCATAGCGGCGGAGCGGGATCAGGGCGGCGATCTCGGCCATGCGCGCCCGGGGGACCGCCGCGTGGGCGCTGGGGTCCTTCTCGACGAAGCCGGGCGCCACGCAGTTCACGGTCGCACCGCAGCTCGCGATCTCGGCCGCGAAGGTGCGGGCGAAGGCCTCAAGCCCGGCCTTGGCCGCGGCGGATGCAGGAAAGCGCGGCAGGCCGCCGCCATGGACATGCGCCACGAACGAGGAGATGCCGATCAGCCGGCCGCGAGGTCCGGCGGTGACCAGATGCGGGCGAAACGCCTTGGCGAGTTCCCAGAAAGCCGTCGGCATGGCGGATAGGCTCGCCTCGACATCGGCACGCTGGAGTTCGTCGATGCCGCGCCGGTCGGCGAAGCCCGCGTTGGCGATGGCGACGTCGAGCCGGCCGAAGGCGGCGACGGTTTCCTCGACCAGACGCGCGGCCGTGCCGGCCTCGGCAAGATCGCCGGCAACCGTCGTCGCCGTGCCGCCGCGCGCGACGACTTCGGCGGCGACAGCGAGCGCGCCTTCCAGATTGCGGCGCGCGTGGACGGCGATCGCAACGCCCGGGCCCGCCAGCCGACGCGCACAAGCGGCGCCGATCCCCGACGACGCGCCGGTGATCAGGATCGCGCACGCGCTCATGTCGCCGCCGAGCCCGACGTCCATTCCGGTGCGATCTCGCGCAGGATCGCGAGCGCAGCGTCGCGGTCGGCGCCCGCGCACGCCCGCTCCAGATCGGCGAGCCGACCCGCCATCGCCTCCAGGCCAAGGGTGCGCGGCGCCGCGAGATTGACGCGCGGGATGCCGGTGGCGCCAACCTCTTCGCTGCCGTGGAACAGCTCCTCGGTCATCTTCTCGCCCGGGCGCAGGCCGGTGAACTCGATCTTGATATCAAGCTCCGGCCGCAGGCCGGCGAGGCGGATCATCTGGCGCGCGAGATCGACGATCTTCACCGGCCGTCCCATGTCGAGCACGAATACCCGGCCCTGCGTCTCGTCGTGAGCGACGCCATAGGCCGAAGCCTGCAGGACGAGCTGCACCGCCTCGCGGATCGTCATGAAGTAGCGTTCGATGTCGCGATGGGTGACGGTGAGCGGACCACCCGCCTTCAGCTGCCGCTCGAACAGCGGCACCACCGACCCCGCCGAGCCCAACACGTTCCCGAAGCGCACCGCCACGAAGTCCGGATGGGGACCGCCCGCCTCGGGCTCGAGCGCGCGCGCCTGAAGATAGCTTTCGGCGGCGCGCTTGGTAGCGCCCATCACGTTGGTCGGGTTGACCGCCTTGTCGGTCGAGATCATGACCAGCGCCTGCGCGCCGGCAGCAATCGCCGCGTCGCAGAGATTGCGCGTGCCCACGACATTGGTCCAGATGCCTCGAGCGGATTGGCTTCGACCAGGGGCACGTGCTTCAGCGCCGCAGCGTGGAAGACGATCTCGGGCCGGAGATTGTCCAGCCGCGAGTTGGTCGCCCAAACCGTGCCGTTGGGATCGAGTTGCTTGGCGCGATTGGCGCCGTGATTGCGCATCGAGAAGATGGTGTCGGCGAACCCTTTGTCGCCGGTCGTGATTCCGCCGCCATCGCCGAAGGTGCCGAGCAGCTTGCTGGGATAGAAACTGAACGCCCCAAACGTCCCGAACGCGCCGGCACGGATGTCGCGAAACGAGGCGCCCAGCGCCTGCGCCGAGTCTTCCAGGACCAGGAGTTTGCGGCGTTGGGCAATCGCGCGGATCGCGTCCATGTCGCAGACCCGGCCGTTCAGCTGCGTCACCATGATCGCCCGCGTGCGCGGCGTGATCGAGGCTTCCACAGACGCGGGATCGATCATCCAGTCCCCGCCGATATCGGCAGGCACCGGGACCGCGCCCGCAAAATGCACAGCCTGGGCTGTGGCGATGAAGGTGTGGGAGGAGATCACGACCTCGGCGCCCTGCCCGATCTCGAGCGCCCGAAGGCCGAGATGCATGGAGTTCGTGCAGTCCGAGGTGGCGACCGCGTGCGCCGTGCCGACATAGGCCGCCAGCCGCGCCTCGAACTCGTCGACGGCCGCTTGCAGGATGATCCCGCCGCCGCCAAGCGTCGCGCGAAAAGTCTCTGTGAACCCATCCGGGTCCTCCGCGAACATCGCCTTCCAATCGAAGAAGGGAACCGCGCGGGCCGGTAAAGGCTTTGTCATGTCTTGGTTTACCTGGGATGCCGCCGGCTCAGGGCCGCGGACCCGTGGAAGAAAGTGGCGCGCCCGAAGAGATTCGAACTCCTAACCTTCTGATCCGTAGTCAGATGCTCTATCCAGTTGAGCTACGGGCGCCCTCGTTCCGGGGCCTGTCCTGAGGCCCAAAAGAGCGGCGCAAACTAATGAAGATGCCCCCGCGAGGCAAGCTTGGGCGCCGGAGCGCGAGTCGCGGCGGCTGGCCGGCCGAAAAAGCTTGCATCATCGCCGCCATTTTGCGTCAAAACGCCTGCCAAGTGGTTCGCCTGCCTCGAAAATCGCCGCTTGTGGGTATCCCCCGCTTTCGGGTACGATGACCTACTTGTCGGTTTTGGGGTCGGTGTCCCGCGCCGGTCGGTCCCGGATTTGGGATGGACGGGTCGGAGACGCCCAATAGACATTGGCTGGGCAGTTTCGAGGCCAAGAATGGCGCTGAAAATCCAACGATCCGCCCTCCTCCTGGCGGTTGTCGCTTTGAGCGGTTGCGAGTGGCTGTCGACCCCGCATACTCCGTTCTCCGCCAGCGGCGGGGGTGGAGGGTCAGGCGTCACGCAGACCGGCACCCAAACCGTGCAACAGCGCGTGCAACAACTGCGCGCCGACCAGACGGCACTGGCCGCCGGCATCAACGCCCAGCAGGCGGCACTCAATTCGGTGCGCGGCCAGGTCGCGGCGGATGCCCGAAACTACAACGGCTTGGTCGGCCAGATCACCTCGCGCCTGCAGGCCGGCACGACCCCGGGTAACCCCGATCTCGGACGCCAGTGGAACGAGGCGCAGACCCGGCTCGACACCGTGACGGTGGGCGTCGGCCAGCTGAATTCGCTCGCCAGTCAGGTGACCACGCAGGCGTCGGTGGCGGGCTACCTGCTCGACACGATCCGCAGCACCTACGCTGTCGGCGGCGCGGTCGACGAAGACCACCGCCAGCTCCGGGCCATCGAGAACGACACCAACCGCTCGATCCAGGTGATCGACCGGCTGATCGGCGACTTGAACGGCGAGATCGCCCGCCAGAACGGCTTCCTTGCCGGTGAACGTTCGAACCTCGCGGCGCTGTCTTACGGCGTGAATATCGGCCGACTGGGCAACCCGGGCGGAACGCGTGCCACGACCACCACGCGGCGCGGCGCTGCACTGCCGGCGACCGGCGCGCCGACCCAGCTGGGCGACGCCCGTCCCAACACACGCTGAGGCGCGGGCCCGGCGGGCCCGCTCCGGCGCTGACGCGATGCGCTGGCTTTCCCTCCTTCTCATCGCCTTTGGCCTGACGCTGGGTGCTCCTGCACGCGCCGATGACGCGGCCGCGATCCGCGACACGATCCAGCGCCAGCTCGACGCGTTCCGCCGCGACGACGCGGCCGCAGCCTTCGGCTACGCCTCCCCCGGCATCCAGTCGATGTTCGGCACGCCCGACATCTTCATCGACATGGTGCGGCAGGGGTATCGTCCCGTGTACCGGCCTCGCGTGTTCGAGTTCCGCGCTCTCGGCGCAATCGAGGGGCAGCCGCTGCAGAAGGTTCACGTGATCGGCGAGGACGGCCAGGCCCGCACCGCCAACTACATCATGCGCCGCATGCCCGACGGCAGCTGGCGCATCGACGGCTGCTTCTTCAGCGCGCCGGAAGAATTCCAGAGCTGATCCGTGGCGCGACCGCCGGCCCGCGCGCTTGCCCTGCTGGCGGCGCTGACTTTCGTCTGGGGTACCAACTGGCCGCTCTTCCGGATCGCCCTCGACTCGCTCTCGGTCTGGACGTTCCGCGCCGGCGTGCTGATCGCCGCCACGCTCATGCTGTTCGCGATCGTGGCGATCCGGCGCGAGAGCTTCGCGGTGCCGCCGGGCCGTTGGCCGGCGCTGATCGCGGCGTCGATCCTGAATGTCGGCATTTGGGGAATCACGACCGCACTCGCGGTTCTCTACATTCCGTCCGGTCATGCCTCGGTGCTGGCCTACACCATGCCGCTATGGGTCGCGTTGCTGGGATTTGTGCTGTTCCGCCAGACGCTGACGCCCCGCATGCTCGCCGCGCTGGCGCTCGGCGCCGCCGCCGTCGGCGCACTGATGATGCCGAACTTCGCGAGCTACGCCGGGGCGCCGCTCGGCCTGCTGTTCGGTTTGCTGGCCGGCTTCTGCTGGGCGCTCGGCACCTTCGTGATGAAGCGTACCGACTGGGGCGACATGAAGATGTCGCTGACCTTCTGGCAGATCCTGATCTCGGCGGTGCCCGGCGTGACGCTGGCGCTCCTGATCGACGGGCTGCCGAAGGAATGGCCGCCGCTGCCCTCGCTGATCTCGATGATCTACACCGGCGTCGTGCCGATGGCGCTGGGCACCGCCATCTGGTTCGCCCTGGTGGCGCTGCTGCCGACGCAGGTGGCGGCCTTGGCCTCGATCACGGTGCCGATGGTGGCGGTGGCAAGCGGTGTGCTGATCCTGAGCGAGCCCCTCTCCGCCCTGCAGGCCGGCGCACTCGCCTGTTCCGTCGCCTCGCTGTGGCTTGCCCTGATGCCGGCGCGCGGCAAGACCTGACCCGCCTGGGTCAGCGTCCCGGCATGGGGAGGTGCCCGCGCGAGAGAATCTCGCCCAGCATGTCCATGCCCTTGGTCATGTCACCGCCGCCGCAATACATCAGTGCGAGGTCGGCCTCTGCCTTCTGCCCGTCGTGACGCTGCGTCGGATTGATCTCGTAGCGAAAGGCCATCCCATAGGCTTGCCGGCAGCGATCCATGGCGGTGGGCGGTTGCGGCGGTTGGGGGCGGCCACCGCGCCAGGCAATCGCCTCCAGCATCGCTATGCCCTTCGCGGCGTCGGGGCTGCTGCAGTAACCCATCGCGATCTCGGCCTCAGCGCGCTGGATGTCGTGACGTTGCGAGGAATTGATCTCGTAGCGCTGCGCCCAGGCATTGAGCGAGGCACTTCGCCATGTCGGCCAACGCCGGAGCGATGCCCAGCGCGGACAAGACCGCAACGCCCATGACACCGGCAACGCGCATTGCTACCCCCGACGATCTGCCAACCGCTAGACCCGCCGGGGTGGGGCGTCAAGCCGCCAGCGCCGGTCGCTTGCGATCGATCCCGCTGGCCCGCTCCCAGGCGCGCGCCACCCGCAGCACCGTCGCCTCATCGAAGTTGCGACCGGCGAACTGAACCGACAGCGGCAAGCCATCCCGGGACAGGCCCGACATCATGGCGAGCGCGGGATGGCCGGTGACGTTGAACGGTGTCCGCGCCTGGCGGGGATAGGTGCGTTCGACCTCGCCCGCATCGTCGATGCGGCACGGCGGATCCATGGAGCTGGCGCACAGCAGCACATCGACCTCGGCCAGCGCGGCATCGACAGCCACCATCAACTCCAACCGCTGCCGGTTGGCCTGCACATAGTCGGCGCCGCCCACGAAAGCGCCGACCAGCATGCGCCGCCGGCTGGACTGGCAGAACCCTTCGGGTCGCTCGCGCAGATCGTTGCCGTGAATGGCAAAGGCCTCCGCCATCAGGATAACGCGGTTGACGGTCGCGAAGCGGGCGAGCGGCGGCAGACGGATGTCGGCGACCTGTGCGCCCTCGGCGGCGAGCGTGCGCACGACCTCGTCCAGCGCGGCCGCGACCCCGGGATGGGCGACGTGGTCGGCGTCGTGGAAGTGCCGCACCACCCCGATACGCAGGCCGCGCACGCCGCTCTCAAGCGACCGCGCATAGTCCACCCGAGGCGCCGGTGCGCTGCCCGGATCCGCCGGATCGTGCGCCGCCATGACCTGAAGCATCAACGCGCAGTCCGCGACGGTCCGCGCCATCGGTCCCACGTGATCGAGCGTGAAGGACAGCGGCTGCACACCGCGGCGCGAGACCAGCCCGTAGGTCGGCTTGAGACCTACGACTCCGCAAGCGCTCGCGGGATTGCGCACGCTGCCCCCGGTGTCGGTTCCGACGGCCAGCGGAAAGAAGCCGGCGGCGAGGCCCGCGCCCGAACCCGACGACGACCCGCCGGGGTGGTGGTCGCGGTTCCACGGATTGCGCGCTGGCGGAAAGGGAAGATCGAAGCTCGGCCCGCCGATCGCGAATTCATGCGTCGCGAGCTTGCCAACGACCAGTCCACCCGCGCCACGCAGCGCGGCGACACAGACCGCATCCTCGATCGTGGGCGGCGCGTCGAGCCGCAGACGCGAATGACAGGTGGTCCGCAGGCCCGCGACATCGACGATGTCCTTGATGCCGATCGGCAGTCCGTGCAGTGGCCCGCGCCGGCGACCGGCGCGCAGCTCCGCCTCCGCCGCCCGTGCGGCGGTCCGCGCGGCGTCGCGGTCCAGCGCGATGAAGACGTTGAGCGCCGCCTCGTGGCGGTCGATGCGCGCGAGATAAGCGTCAAGGAGGTCGACCGGCGAGAGTTTGCCGGCCGCCATGGCCCGCGCCGCCTCGACCGCGGAGAGAAGGGAGGGATCGCTCATCGCGGCGCTCCCACCTTCATCGGCGGCCAAGGCTCCGCCAGCGGATCAGCCGGTGGCCCCAACCGCCGGGCGAGATCGGCGGCCTGCGCCGCCGCCGCGGCGACGTCGTCGGGAAACTTGTCCAGCGCGCGTGAGAGACCCGCCTCCCGCGCCAACACTTCGACCGCCTTCGCATCCATCTCGATGCTCCCTTCCGCGGAACGTTATCCCACCCGCATCAGCCGCAGACGCGGGTCCAGCAGATCGCGCAGTCCATCGCCCAGCATGTTGAGGCCGAGCACGGCGAGCGCGATCGCGAGACCCGGCCAGATCGCAAGCTCGGGCGACTGGAAAATGTAGGTCTGGGCGTCGCGCAGCATGCGGCCCCAGGACGGGATCGGCGGCTGCGCGCCAAGCCCGAGGTAGGACAGGCCGGCCTCAGCCAGGATCGCGACCGCGAACTGGATCGTCGCCTGCACGATCAGCACCGATGCGACATTGGGCAGGATGTGGCGAAGCGTGATGCGCAGCGGCCCCTGCCCCATCGCCGTCGCCGCCCGCACGAAGTCGCGGCCCCACATGGCGAGGGCGGCGCCCCGCGTCACCCGCGCGAAAACCGGCACGTTGAAGATCGCGATGGCGAGCACGGCGTTGGTGGCGCTCGCCCCCAGCACTGACGCGATCAGGATCGCGATCAAGACCGCGGGGAAGGCGAAGATCAGGTCGGAGCTGCGGGACAGCGCCTCGTCAACCCAACCGCGCCGCGCGGCCGCCCAGGCGCCCAACGCCACGCCCACGCCCATGCCGAGCGTGACGGCAAGCAGGCCGACCGCGATCGAGGTCTGCGCTCCCACCATGATGCGGGACAGCACATCGCGACCGAGATGATCGGTCCCGAGCCAATGCGTCGCCGACGCGGGCTGCAGGCGCAGGCGCATCGCCACCGTCTCCGCGCCATGCGGCGTCCAGAAGAGCGACAGAAGCGCGGTGCCGGCGAACAGCAGCAGCAGGAGTGCCCCGATGCGGAAGGAGCCGTGGCGGCGGGCGCGGCCGGCAAAGGTCGCGATCGCGCTCATGCGGTCACCTTGGGCCGGGGATCGAGCACCGCGTAGGCGAGATCGACCAGGAGATTCACCGCGAGCACCAGCGCCGTGAACAGGATGGTGACGTTCTTGATGACGATGAGATCGCGGTTGTTGATTGAGTCGTAGACCAGCGAGCCGACACCGGGCAGGCGGAAGACGCTCTCGATGATGACCGCGCCACCGATCAGGAATCCCGCGATCAGACCGGCAACGGTGGTGACCGGGATCAGCGCGTTGCGCAGCGCGTGACGGAACAGCACCGCACCCTCGGCGGCGCCCTTGGCGCGGGCGGTCCGCACATAGTCCTCGCGCAGCGTGTCCAGCATGGCCGAGCGCGTGACGCGGGCGAGAATGGCGATCTCGCCGAGCGACAGCGACAGGGCCGGCAGGACCAGCGCGTGCAGCGACTTGCCGACGTCCTGTTTCCAGCCGGGAAAGCCGCCGGACGGGAACCAGCCCAGCGTGACCGCGAACAGGAGCACCAGAAGAATCCCGAACCAGAAATTGGGGATCGAGATGCCAAGCTGGCTGAAGGTCATGACGCCCCAGTCGCCGGCGCTGTTGTGGCGCCAGGCGGCATAGACCCCGAGCGGGATGGCGATCAGGGTCGCCCAGGAGAGCGCCATCGCTCCAAGCGGCAACGTCACGTGCAGACGATCGTTGATCAGCTTCGCGACCGGCGTGCCATAGGCATGGCTGGCGCCGAGATCGCCGGTCAGCAGACCCGCGATCCAGGACACGTAGCGCTCGCCGAGCGGCCGGTCGAAGCCGTGCTTGGCGCGAAGCGCGGCCAACGTGTCAGGCCGCGCATCGGTACCCAGCATGACGAGCGCCGGATCGCCGGGCAGGATCTCGACGACCGCGAACACCAGCAGCGTCGCGAGCGCGAGCGTCAGAAGCGCGGCGGCGAAGCGTCGCGACAGGAACTCGATCATCGCGCGCCTGCCGGCGAGGCGATCAGCGCCAATGGACCCCGGAGAGGTCGATCGAGGGCGTGGGAGAGTTCTCCCACATGCCGACCAGCTCCTTGCGCCACACGCCGATCTTGGCGAGCTGCCAGAGGAAGCCGTTCACGGCATCGCGGGCGAGGATGCGTTGGGCGTCCTTCAGGAGATCGTCGCGCTTGGCGAAGTCGGTGGTCAGCACGACCTCGCGCCACTTCGCCTTGAACTCCGCCGAATCGTAACCCCAGTAGTAGCCGTCGCGCGCGTAGCGATCGAGATCGTTGGCCTCGGTATGCGCCACGATGGTGAGATCGTAGTTGCGCTCGCGGAACACCTCGGAGAGCCATTGCGGCCACTGCAGCTGAACGATTGAGAGCTTGATGCCGATCTTGCCGAGCTGGCTCACCATCAGCTCGCCGGCCCGCTGGGCGTAGCCCACCGGCGGCAGCTTCAGCGTCGCCTCGAACCCGTTGGGCACGCCCGCCTCGGCGAGGAGCGCCTTCGCCTTGGCGATATCCAGCGGATAGGTCTTGGTCAGGTCGACATAGGCCTTGTTGTGCGGCGGGAAGTGCGAGCCGATCGGCGTTCCGAAGCCGGATTCCGACGCGATCAGCTCGGCCCGGTCGATCGCATGCGCGATCGCCTGACGCACCTTGGGATTGTCGAACGGCTTCTTGCCGTTGTTGGTGGCGAGCAGAACCTCGCCCTCGGTCGAGCCCAAGACCACGGCGAAGCGATTGTCGCGGCGCAGCCGGTCGACCAGCTCGGGCGCCTGGAAGCCGGGGAACGTGTCGACGTCGCCGGCGAGGAGCGCGTTCACCTGGGCCGAGGCGTCCTTCACGAACTTGAAGGTCACCGTGTTGAGCTTGATCGCGCCGGGGTCGCGGAACGTCGGCGCCTTCACGAGCTGGATCGAGTCGCCCTCGCGACGCTCCTTGAACATGAACGGGCCAGTGCCGATCGGTGTCTTATCGTTGGTCGGTGCCGAGTCCGGATGCTGGATCGCGGCGTCACCAAGCGAGATCGAATAGAGGAAGTAGGAGTTGGGGTTCTTCAGCTGGATGGTGAGCGTCGTCGCATCGACCGCGGTCACGCTCTCGATGTCGGTGTAGAGCGACTTGGCCGGCACCGTGGAGTCGGCGGCGTAGAGCCGGTCGATCGAGAACTTGGCGACCGCGGCGTTGAACGGCTTGCCATCGTGATACTTCACGCCGGCGCGCAGCTTGAAGGTGTAGGTCTTGCCGTCAGGCGAGATCGTCCAGCTCTCGGCAAGACCCGGCACGATGCCGCCGGTCCGGTCGATCCGGCCAAGGCTCTCGTAGATGTTCTGGTAGGTGATCTCGCGGATCGCGGCGGCAGCATTCTTGGTCGGGTCGAGCACGGGCGGCTCGAGCGACATGCCGATGACGACGCGGTCGCGAGCCTGCGCCCAGGCGGCGGGGCCGAAGGCGCCAGCGGCGATCAGCGCGGTCGAGGCGCCGAGAAACTGGCGACGGTTGGAAGCGGGCACGGGCGATCTCCTGAGGTTGGGTCCCCCTGACGCTAGCATCCTCCGCGACGGCTTTCGACAGCCGCGAGGTCAGTCGAGCTGCAAGACCAGCGCCTTGAGGTAGGCGGTTTCGGGCAGGGCGGGATGAACCGGATGGTCGAGCGCGGCGCCCGACGACCGCAGGATCCGCCCGCCACGCTCGGCATCCTGCAGACCGCGCTGGACCTGTTCGGCAAAGAGCGGCGGTTCGACCAGGTGCGAGCAGGACGCCATGAACAGGAACCCGCCCGGCGCCACCAGCCCCGCCGCCATCCGCGCGAGTTTGCGATAACCACGCACGCCGGCCTTGAGATCCTTGCGGCTTTTCACGAACGCCGGCGGATCGCAAATCACCACCTCATGCGCGCGGCCGCCGGCCGCCAGCTCTTCCAGCGCCTCGAACGCTTCGGCCCGCCGCGTCGCGACACGGTCCGCGACGTCGTTCAGCGCCGCAGCGTCGCCCACAACATCGAGCGCATCCTGCGAGCGGTCCACACACAGCACCTGACGGGCGCCTGCGCGGGCCGCCAGTACGCCGAAGCCGCCTGCGTAGCAAAAGAGATCGACCACCGAGGCATCGCGCGTGAGGCTGGCCATGAAAGCGCGATTGTCACGCTGGTCGTAGAACCAACCGGTCTTCTGGCCGCCCGCCAGCTCGGCCACGAAACGCGCGCCGTTCTCGCGAAGCTCGATGCGATCCGGCACCTCGCCCGCCGCCACCGAGATGCCCCGCTCCAGACCCTCAAGCGTGCGCACCGGGCTGTCATTCTTGAGCAGGATGCCGCGCGGCTGGAACTCCGCCCGCAGCGCTTCTAGCAGCACCGGCGTCAGCGCTTCCATCCCGGCGCTATTGGCCTGAACCACGAACACGTCACCGAAGCGATCGACGATCAGGCCGGGCAAGCCATCAGCCTCGGCATGGATCAGCCGATAGAACGGCACGCCCACCAGCCGGTCGCGCAGGGCCGCCGCGCGCGCAAGCCGGCGTCCGATGAACAGCGGATCGACGCTGGCTTCGGGATTGTGGCTGATCAGCCGTCCCGCGATCAGGGAATGCGGATTGAAGGTGACGAGGCCGAGCTTTTCGCCCGACGCCGCGCGAAGGGTGGCGAGCGCGCCGGGCGGAATCGCCTTGGCGTCGCCGTCCATCAGCACCTCGTTGGAAAAGACCCACGGCCGGCCGGCCCGGACACGACGGTCCTCGCCGGCGCGCAGGATCACACTCGGAAGTTTCGCCATGGTTCTACTCGCCCCGCGCCACGCCATCGCGGCGCCGGTCGGCACCGCCGTCCCATGCACCGGCGCGGCGTTGAATTCCCGACAGGCCGCCCTCGTGACGGCGCACCGCCGCCTCATGCCCCATCGCCCGCAGCGTGGCGGCCAGCGGCTCCGCACCCGACGCTTCTTCGAGCTCGGTAACGCCGTTCATGTTGATGACGCGCGGCCTATCGATCGCGGCCTGCATCGAGAGGTTCCAGTCGAGAATACCGACCAGCGTGTGCAGCGTGTCGCCGATGATGCGCGCGCTGCCAGCCGAACCAAGCGCGGCGTGAAAGCGGCGGTCGCGATCCAGCACGATGGTGGGCGACATCGAGGAGCGTGGCCGCTTGCCGGCATCGGCTTGGTTGGCGACCGGTCGGCGGGCGATCTCGGGTCGCAGCGAGAAGTCGGTGAGCTCGTTGTTGAGCAGCATGCCCCGCACCTGGATCTGCGAGCCGAACGGCGCCTCGATGGTGGTGGTGAAGGACACCGCCTCGCCACGCCCATCGACCACCGTGATGTGGCTGGTGCCATCGCCCGTGCGCGTCTCGTCGCTGGCGAAAGCGGAGGATCGGCTGGGCTGGCCGGGCTCGGCCTTGCCCATGCTGCGGTCGGTTCGCACCAGCGCGGCGCGGCGCGCGAGGTAGTCGCGCGCCAGCAGGCCCGCGGTCGGCACATCGACATGGGCGGGATCGGCGACATAGCGGTCGCGATCGGCGAAAGCCAGGCGGCCCGCCTCGGCGATCAGATGTGCCGCCGCCGCGCTGCTTGGCGCCAGCTGGCCGAGATCGTGCGGCTCCAGGATCGCCAGCATCTGGGCCACCGCGATGCCGCCCGACGAGGGAGGCGGCATGCCGCAAATAGTCCAGGCGCGATAGGGTCCGCACAGGGCCTCGCGCCGGATAGGGCGGTAGGCGCGCAGATCGTCGAGCGAGAGCGTGCCCGGCCGGCGATGGCCGCGCACCCGCGCCACCATCTCGGCCGCGACCGCGCCCTCATAGAAGGCGCTGGAGCCTTCGCGGGCGATGCGCTGCATCAGATCGGCAAGCTCGACATTCACCACGCGATCGCTGGCGCGCTTGGGCGTGCCGTCCGGCCGCCAATAGAGCGCGCGCGCCCCGGGCTCATCGCCGAGCGACCGGAAGGCCTCGAGACGGGTGGCGAGACGGGGTGCCACCTCGAAGCCCCCGCGCGCGAGCTGGATCGCCGGCTGAAAGAGATCGGCCCAGGGCAGGCGCCCGCGCTCGCGATGCACGGTCTCGAGCATGCGCAATACGCCCGGCACACCGACGGAAAGACCCGACGCCACGGCGTCGCGGAACGGCAGCGGCTCGCCATTGGCCTGGAGAAAGAGTTCGGGGGTCGCGCCAGCCGGTGCCGTTTCGCGCCCGTCCCAGGCGACGACGCGAGCGGTCGCCGGATCGAGCAGCATCAGGAATCCGCCGCCGCCCAGACCGGAGGCATGCGGTTCGACCACGCCCAGCACCATTTGCGTCGCGATCGCGGCATCGACCGCCGACCCGCCCCGCCGCAGCATGGCGAGCCCGGCCTCGACCGCGAGCGGATGGGCGGCGGCCACCATGTGGCGGGACGCTGACGGCGCGGACGCCGCCACGCTGGGCGGTGGCGCCGCAACCGGCGGCTCGGCGCAGCCGGCGAGCGCCGCAAGGAGCAGCGCCAGAGCGCCGGAACGATGGAGGGTCATGGGCGGTGCCTATAGCACAGGCCGCCCACGGCGGATGTCAGGATGACGCGCGCCGCCCGGGATGACACCGAGCCCGCGGCGCAGGGCGAGCGGCGCCTCAGCGCGTCGCGACGATGAAGAGGCGACGAAACGGAAAGAGCGTCGTGCCATCGGGGCGGCGGGGATAGGCCTCGCCCACAAGCTCGCAATAGACCTTGTAGAAGGCCGTGCGTTCCGGCTCGGCGAGCGCGTCGAGATAGGGACGCAGCCCGGTGCCCGAAGTGAACTCGGCCACCGGACTGGGCCCGGTGAGCGGCTGCTGATAGACGGTCTCCCAGATCTCCAGCGCCGAGCAGTGCGGGCGCAGCGCGTCCCAATAGCGGTCGGGATCGGCCACCGGCGCGATGCCGCGCACGCCCGCGAGCCTCTCGCGCCACGGTCCGCGCTCGGCCGCGACCGGCATCAGCGCATGCGATGGCGCCTGATGATTGCGCGGCATCTGGATCGCGAGCTGCCCGCCCGGAGGCAGGAGCCGCACGAGGTCGGGGAACAGGGCGAGGTGGTTCTCGAGCCAGTGATAGGCGGCGTTGCTGTAGAGGATCGCCGGCGACGCGTCGGGGCGAAACGACGCGAGATCGCCGGTCCGAAACGAGATACGCGGGTCGCTGGTCTGCGTCCGCGCCTTGGCAAGCATGGCTTCCGAAGAGTCGACACCGACCACCGGCGCAGTCGGGAAGCGCTCGGCGAGGATGCGGGTGATGTTGCCCGCGCCGCACCCGAGATCGTAGACGGCGTGGCCCGCGCGCGCCGCCAGCGCGCCATCGAGCCGCCCCATCAGGTCGAGCGCCGGTCTCAGGCGCAGGTCGGCAAAGCGGAGATAGAGGTTGGCGTCCCAGCTCGGAGAGAGAGACGCGGGCGCCGGTGTGTCGCCGCTCACGACTCCTCGAACGCCGCGTCAGGCGGCACACGATAGGCCGCCGCGAGCTTGTTGCCCTTGTCGGCGACGGCGACCACGGCCATGAATTCTTCGTACATGGCCTCGCTCATGCCCTTCTTGCGCGCCATGTAGGTGTGCGAGTTGATGCAATAGTCGCACTGATTGGCGATCGAGACGGCGAGATAGACCAGCTCCTTGGTGAGCGCGTCGAGCGCGCCCGGCTTCATTGCCTGGCCGATCTCGGTGGAGAACTGCTCCATCACCGACGGATGACGCGCCAGCGCCTTCCAGACATTGTTGATGTCGGCCGGATCGGCGCCCCGCGCGGCGGCGATGCGCTCGACGACTGCCTTGGCGCGCGGCGCCATGTCCTTGTACTCGGTCAACTTGGCCATGGCCCTCTCCTCCTCGCGCGGCGCGCATCAGTACATGTGTTGGCCGCCGTTGATCGACAGCGTCGAGCCGGTGATGAAGCCCGCGTCGTCGGCCACCAGGAACAAGACGCCGCGCGCGATCTCATCGGCCTTGCCGAGGCGGCCGACCGGGATCTTGGCCACGATCTTCTCCAGCACGTTGGCCGGCACCGCCGAAACCATGTCGGTGTCGGTGTAGCCCGGCGCGATCGCGTTCACGGTCACGTTCTTGGCAGCGCCCTCCTGGGCCAGCGCCTTGGTGAATCCATGGATGCCCGACTTGGCCGCGGCGTAGTTCACCTGGCCATACTGGCCGCCCTGGCCATTGATCGAACCGATATTGACGACGCGGCCGAAGCCGCGGGAGTTCATGCCATCCCACGTCGCCTTGCACATGTTGAAACAGGAACCGAGATTGGTATCGATCACCGAGTCCCACATGTCGCGATTGAGCCGCTTCATCGTGGCGTCGCGGGTGATGCCGGCGTTGTTCACCAGCACCGCGACCGGCCCCAGATCCTTCTCGATCTGCGCCACCGCGGCCACGCACTCGTCGAACTTGCCGACGTCGAACTTGTAGACCGGAATGCCGGTTTCCGCCTTGAACGCCGAGGCCGCCACGTCGTTGCCGGCATAGCTGGCCGCGACGCTGTAGCCGCGCAGCTTCAACATGCGCGAGATCGCCGCGCCAATGCCGCGCGTGCCGCCGGTCACGATCGCCACCCGTCCGCTCATCGCTTCCTCCCTCATTGCGCGGCCTCGTTCACCGCGAGAGCCCGAGCCTAGTGCGATTCCCCGCAGGAGGGAACCGCACGCGGCGTCGCGGGTATGGCCCTGTCCTGCGGTCCGCGCCGAATGACGAGACGATGGCGGATAGAGGCGGGACAGCGCGCGTGAGAGAAGCAGGCATGAAGCCGTTCACCGCGCTCCTAGGCGCAGCCGCTGGCAGTCACGCCGCCGACCAGCTCGCACTCGCCGCCCTTCCGCTCACCGCCGCATTGGCGCTCGGCGCCAACGGCGCCACCATCGGCCTCCTGATGGCGGCGCAAAGTGCCGCGTGGTTGCTGGTGTCGCTGCCGGCCGGCGCCTGGATCGACCGCGCCTCGCGTCGCCGCCTGCTCGCGGGCGCGCAGGCGATGGGGATGGCCGGCGCCCTCGTCGCGCTCATCGCCGCGGAAGCGGGCATGGCCTGGCTGCTTGGCCTCGGCGCGTTTCTTTCCGCCTCGGCGACTGTGATCTACGTGCTGGGCTCGGTGTCGATCCTGCCGGGACTCGTGCCGGCCGCCGACCTGCCGCGCGCCAATGCCCGGATCGAGCTGGTGCGCGCGGCCGTCAGCCTCGCCGCACCGGTGTCGTCGGGCTGATGGCCGAACACGCGAGCGCGAGCTGGGGCTATGCCGCCGCCGCCCTGGGCGCCGCTGTGGCGCTCGCCTGCGTTCGGCGGTTGCCGACCGACGCCCCGCGCGCCGGCGGACCGGCACCATCGCTGTTCGCATCGGCGCGCGCCGGCGTGGTTTTCGTTCTGGAGCACGGGCTGCTGCGCGGCATCTTCTTCTGCGCGGTGTTCTGGAACTTCGCCTTCTTCGCGCTGCTGGCGCTTTGGGTGCCGTTCGCGCTGGGCCCGCTCGGCCTCGGGGCGGCCGGCGCCGGCGCGGCGCAATCGGCCTATGGCGCGGGCCTGATCGCAGGGGCGCTGGCGGCGCCGCTGGTCGCGCGCCGGCTGCCGCCCGGGGCGACCATGATCTTCGGCCCCGCAAGTTCGATCCTCGCGGCAGCCGCGCTGCTCACCGCACCGCGCCTCGGCGATGCCATCGCAAGCTTCGGCGCCGCCGCGACAGCGCACTTCGTGGTCGGGTTCGGCCCGATGCTGTGGCTGATCGCACAAACCACCATTCGCCAGCTTGTGACGCCCGCGGCACTCTTGGGTCGCGTCAACGCGGCAGTGCAGGTGGCCATCTACGGCGTGCGACCGCTGGGCGCGTTGGCCGGCGGGACACTGGCCGACGCCCGTCTAACGCTCAAGTCGCCGCCCGCGATACAGACACTACCGAATCGCTGGGTCGGCAACACGGCCAAGACACGGGGATCCGGCATCTTCGCGCCATCGACGGACCGCATCCCGCGGGCCAAGGACAGAGCAGCGGAGAGCGTCATGCTGAAGATCATCATCACTTGCATCATCGCCGCCGCCGCTTTTGCCGCCACGGCCCCCGCTCAGGCTGGCAGCTGGACCGGGGGCAACGGCGTCTCGGTCAATGGCATCAGCCCGAATGCGCTGACGCACAAAGCCCTGACGGGCAACGCCAACAGCCGCAACGACGCGTCCACGGACGCCGCCCGCTTCCTGATCGAAGAGATCGAACTGCCGGCGATGCGCTGAGGCCCCGTCCCCCGGCCTCCAGCGACGCGGCGCCCCTTCGGGGGCGCCGTTGTCGTTTGTGAGCGACGAAAGCATGACCCTCTCCCGTCGCCAGGGAGAGGCGTACGAACCGCGGCGGTCGCTAGTCGCGCTGCACGCACATAGCGATACCCATGCCGCCGCCGATGCAGAGGGTAGCGAGGCCCTTCTTGGCATCGCGCTTCTGCATCTCGAAAAGCAGCGTCGTGAGCACGCGGGCGCCCGAGGCGCCGATCGGGTGGCCAAGCGCGATCGCGCCGCCATTGACGTTCAGCTTGCCGGCATCGAGGCCGAGTTCCTTGCCGACCGCCAGCGCCTGGGCGGCGAAGGCCTCGTTGGCCTCCACGAGGTCGAGGTCCTTGACCGTCCAGCCAGCCTTCTTCAGCGCCGTCTGCGAGGCGGTCACCGGCCCAATGCCCATCACGGCCGGATCGACGCCCGTGGTCGCCCAGGAGACGATCCGGGCCAACGGCTTCACGCCACGCTTCTTGGCCTCGTCGGCGCTCATGAGCACCAGCGCCGCGGCACCGTCATTGATGCCCGAGGCGTTGCCCGCCGTCACCGAGCCGTCCTTGGCGAAGGCCGGCCGCAACTTGCCGAGCGACTCCGCCGTAGTGCCGTGACGCGGGAACTCGTCGGTGTCGACGGTGACGTCGCCCTTGCGGGTCTTGACGGTGACCGGAACGATCTCGTCCTTGAAGCGGCCGTTCTTCTGCGCGGCCTCGGCCTTGTTCTGCGAGGAGGCCGCGAAGGCGTCCTGCTCGGCGCGGGTGATCTGGTACTTCTGCGCCACGTTCTCGGCGGTGTTGCCCATGTGGTAGCCGTTGAAGGCATCCCACAGCCCGTCCTTGATCATGGAGTCGAGCATCTTCAGCTCGCCCATCTTGGTGCCGTCGCGCATGTGGGCGACGTGCGGCGCCTGGCTCATGCTCTCCTGGCCGCCCACCACCATGATGCGGGCATCGCCGTTGCGGATCGCCTGCCAGCCGAACGCGACAGCGCGCAGGCCCGAGCCGCAGAGCTGGTTGATGCCAAGCGCGGTCTTCTCGACCGGGATGCCGGCGGCGACCGCGGCTTGGCGGGCCGGGTTCTGGCCCTGACCGGCCGTCAGGATCTGGCCCATGATGACTTCGTCGACCTCGGCGGGCGTGACGCCCGCGCGCTCCATCGCGCCCTTGATGGCGACGCGTCCGAGCTCATGCGCGGGCAAGCCGCCCAACGCGCCGCTGAACGAACCGATGGGCGTACGCGCCGCACTCGCGATCACAATGTCGGTCATCGAATCCTCCTTTGGCGGTGCGCCGGGCCGACCCGTCGCGCCGTGTGTGCAGTGCACAAGACGGCGTGTTATAGGCTCCGGCTCCAGCTGCGAGCAAGGACCGGCCGCCTTTCCGATGACCCCGGACGCACCCGCCGACCGCGGCACGATCCTGACCGCTCGCATGGCGATGCGGCCGATCCTGGAAAGCGACGCCGAGGTGCTCGCGCCGTTTCACGCCGACGCGCGGGTCATGAGCCTTCTGAAACACGGGCCGCTCGATCGCGCGGCCAGCGACGCGCTGGTTCGCGACTATGCCGCGGGCTGGCCGGCGCTGGGTTTCGGCACCTGGTTCCTGAGCGCGCGTGAAGACGGACGGTTTCTCGGGATTGGGGGCCTCTGGGTGCACGATGCCGGCCACGGCATCGCGCTGCGCGCCGCCTTCACGCCGGAGGCGCAGGGGCAGGGCTATGGCCCCGAGCTGGGTGCGGCCGCGCTGCGCTTCGGCTTCGAGGTGGTGGGACTGGATCGCATCGTCGCGATCACGCGATCCACAAATTCGGCCGGGCAACGCTCGCTTGAGAAGTTCGGCATGACCCGCGAGCGCGAGATCGTGACGGACCGGGGCACGACGATCCTGCTCTACGCCAAGCGTCGGGCTTGATCATCACGCCGGCTTCATGCCGAACAGCGGACGCAGCCATCGACGGCTTCGGATGAGCAGAAGATAGAGCGCGGCGCTACCGGCAAACGTCGCAAAAACCGTGACCAGATAGCCGGCCGCAGGAGCGATTCCCAGGGCGAGAACACCCCACGCCACCAGGACCGTGATGGTCTGGTGCAGCATGTAGAACGGGTACACTGCCTCGGTCGCGGCCGCGAGGAACGGCGGTCGCGCCACCAGGTACCGACGCGCGAAGCCCAGGATCGTCAGCAGCCACGCGACAGTGTTGATTGCCTGCACCAGCACAAACCACAGACGCTCATCGGCCGCGATTCGCGGGCGCACCTCGCCCCGAATGAAGATCAGGTTCAGCGCCGTCCATGTGGCGACACCCACCGCCAGCGCGAACCAGCGATCGCGGGCCAGCGCATCCAGCCAGCGCGGCGCGCGGAAGACGACGGCACCGAACAGCAGGAAGAGGCCATAGTAGGCAAGGCCGAACCAATCGCCGATCAGGCCATTGGGATTGGAGCTGAGTGGCTGGAGCCACAACAGCGTCGCGGCCACCGGCAACGCCAGCATCCAGGAAAGTCGGAAGCGCGCTGACAGGTCCGCCAGCGCGTCGAGCCGCGCCGCACCGGCAGGCGAGCGCGCCCAAACGAAGAACGGAAGCAGGATGAGCGTCAGCACCAGCACATAGGCGAGGAACCAGAGATGGTGCCAACTGAGGTTGCCGGCCGGATAGACGCCGTCGAACGCGCGCGGCAGGAACTCGACGAACGATCCGGCGAACTGACCGCGATAGCGGCGTTCGACCCAGACCTGCGGGGGTACCAGCACAACCATGCCGAAGAGCAGCGGCAGCAAGAGCCGGTGCATCCGGTCGCGGACGAACTCGAGCGGCGAGCGTTGCCCGAGCGCCAGCGCGATCGCCGCGCCCGACACCAGAAAGATGAGCGGCATGCGCCAGCGGTTCATGAATCGCATCACGGCCCGCAGCGCATCGAGCGGCTCTTCCGCCTCGATGTGCCAGCCCCATCCCGACCAGGGCATGCCGGCGTGGTAGAGGATCAGCAGGGCGAACGCGAGAACGCGCAGCCAATCGAGATCGGCGCGGCGGGCATCGGCAGGCGGGGTAGACATCGGAACGCTCCGGGTTCGTGACCCCGGCGACCTACCGCTCAACCCGTTGAAATCTTGAGCAAATGTGACGACCGGCGAGCCCGGCGGGACGACCGGCGTGCCGGCCGGGACGTTCGGTCAGGACCGAACGGGCACGGCCGCCTCGAATCGCGCCCGGTAGCGGCGGCTGAGGTTCAGCTCGGCGCCGTCCTTGAGCTTGATCCGCCAGTCACCACTCATCCAGGGGGTGACTTCGACCACGCGCGTCACATTCACCAGATGTGACTTGTGGACCCGAACGAAGCGCGTGGGGTCGAGTTCAGTTTCGAGCCGCGAGAGCGAGGAGCGGATCTCCAGCCGCTCGCCGCCGACATGCAGGATCGCATAGTTGCCGGCGGCCTCGATCCAGTCGATGTCGGCCACCTCGACCATGATCTCGCGGTCGCGCCGCCGGACGGCGAAGCGCTCCGGGCGTGCCGCCGACGGCGCGGGGGCAACCGCCGCCGCGCGCGCGAAGACATGGCGCATCGCCATCACGCCGGCCGAGAGCATACCGTAGTTCACGATGTCCTTGGCGAACTCGTAGCCAAGTCGCCCAAGAGTGACGGGAAAGCTGTAGGCCTCGCCCAATACGGCGTTGAACCAGAGCAATCGCAGCGCCGCCATGCCGAGCGTGTGCAACAGCGTGAATGGCAGCATCGCGGCCGCATGGAGAGCGAGGTGCCGCCAGCCGCCCGCGAGTGGCCAACGCCGATGCAGGAGATAGATCGCCGGCAGGAGTGCGCCCACGACCAGGTGGCTCGTCAGCTCCAACGTAAAGTGACGGGACCAGGTCACATCGGCGCCGCGATGCGCCGCGTTCGCCACCTCGGTTTGGGTATGCGCGAACAGCGAGATCGCGAGCAGCCCGGTCCATACCGCAACGTGTCGCCAGTCGAAGCGGTCGGAAAGAGTCATGCGCGCGCCCGTCGCACCGGATTCTCCTGCAGCCACGCGATCAGCGGCTCCCAGCAGAGATCGCGGGCGCGGCCGCTCACGACCATGCCGATATGGCCGAGCGGCAAGTCACGCCGGGTGGCGTTGGCGAGGCCGCGACCGGGCTCGGTCAGCGCGGCCGCGGATCCTGGCGGCACGATGCGATCGCCCGAGGGGATCAGCACCAGTGCCGGCATCTTGAGTTTCGCCGGTGTCACGCGGGTCTTCGCGACGGTCCAATCGCCCGCGCCGGGCAGGTTGGCGCCGTACCAATCGATCAGGCAGTCGCGCGCGGTCGGACCAGCGAGCGCGGGACCTTCGTTCAGCCAGTCCTCGAGCAGCACGAAATCGCGTGCCGCGTCGCTTTCCGGATCCATGCCGGCGAAGCGCGCGAACTTCTTCTCCGCAAGCCAGGGATCGAGCGACCAGAAGAGCGTGTTCAGCACATCGAGCGGCAATTCGCCCAGCTGTTGCGCGAGACGCGCAAGCAGCGGCCCCGAAGAAACGAGAAACGCCTGTCCGGTGCGATCCGCGTGGAAGTCCCAAGGTGCAGCGAGGAGAGCGAGGGCCGCGACGCCGCGCGGTCGGCGGGCCGCCAGCCCGACGGCCAGCGTGCCACCCATGCAGTAGCCCATGACGGCGGGCGCCCGCCGCGCGCGACGGGCAACGAAACTGAGGGCGCGCTCCAAGCGACCGACATAGCCGGCCGCGTCGTAGCCGCGTTCGATCGCTCCGGGATCGCCCCAGTCGACGAGGTAGGGCCGCAGCCCCGACGCAGCCATGGCACGCAGCAGGCTCTTCCCGGGCGCGAGATCGAGCACCTGCCAGCGATTGATGAGCGAGGGCACAACGAGCACGGCGCGCGCGCCGCGCCGACGCGCCGATCGATCGGTGGCGCCGTAGTCCAGCAGCCGCGTGCCGCCCTCGCTCCAGACGACCGGTGGCTCCGCGAGCGTGCGCCGCACCTTGTGCTGGCGATAGGCGAGAACGCCGGCAGCCAGCCGGTCCATGCGCCGTGCGATCTCGCGCTTCAGCGCCCTCTCGAAGGTACCGGTGGGCGCGCCCCGCGCGACCGCATCGATCTCCGCGAGCAGAGCGGCGAAAGGATCAGCCCCCTCGCCCGCCTTCGAGTGCGCGGACTCGCGCCTCAAGAGCGGCCAGGCGGCTTCGCAGCTCGTCCAGCCCGACAGCGCCGTCCCCAGATGCAGGGGAAGTGGGCGAGGTCCGAGACGCGGCGGCGGGATCATGGGACGCTCCGGCGGCGGGGGGCGGGGCACTCGGCATCAGGCTCGCGACCTGGGCGTTCGCGACCGCGAGAAGCCGGGCGATCTGGTCGGTGAGCGCACGGTCGCCGGCCAGACCCCCGAGCTGTCCGCTCCAGAGATCGAGATAGCGCCGAGCCAGACGGTCGAACTCGGCGTTTTGGTCGTCGCGATCGGCGGTCATGGCCGCACTATAGCGCGGCGCGCGTGCGGCGCGCGCTCAACACGCTCTTTCGCAGCCGCGAGGGGCTTCTTGCCGCACTGCGGTATCAGCGGTAAGGTTGCCGTCAGTCCATGAACGGCCGTTTACCCGCGCGCGGGGCGGCAACAGCGAGGCGGGATGGCCGATCAGGCTAGCGAAGGCGCGACCCGGGTCCCACCGGTGGTCATCAAGAAATACGCCAACCGGCGCCTCTACAACACGGCGACCTCCGCCTATGTGACGCTCGACCATCTCGCGCAGATGGTGAAGGACAAGACCGACTTCGCCGTGTTCGACGCCAAGACCGGCGAAGAGATCACGCGGTCAGTGCTGACGCAGATCATCTTCGAGGAAGAGGGCAAGGGCCAACACCTGCTGCCGATCTCATTCCTGCGCCAGCTGATCTCGTTCTATGGCGACAGCCTCCAGGGAGTGGTGCCGCAGTATCTCGAAATGTCGATGCAGCAGTTCTCGCGCAACCAGGACCAGATGCGCCGCTACCTGCAGAACGCCTTCGGCTTCAATCCGTTCCAGCAGTTCGAGTCGATGGGCAAGCAGAACATGGCGATGTTCGAGAACGCCATGCGGCTGTTCACGCCGTTCCGGCCGGGAGCCGCCCCACCGCCGGGAACGACTCCGCCGAACACGACAGCACCCGCCGCGGCCCCGACCCCGCCGACCGCGCCGACCGCCGCCCGAAACGACGAGGCGATCGATGAGCTGCAGCGCAAGCTCGACGAGCTGCAGGGCCAGCTCGCGTCCCTGGTCCGCACCAAGGGCTGAGAGGCTGGCGTGAGCAAGCCCGAGCCGGGCGCGCGCGTGATCTCGCCCTGCATCGGCGTCTGCAAACTCGACCCGCGCAGCAACCTGTGTCTGGGCTGCCGCCGCACCATCGACGAGATCGGCCGCTGGTCGATCATGGATGACGACCAGCGCCGCGCCGTGCTGGAGTTGCTGCCGCAACGCAAACTGTAGGGGACACATGGCCCGGCTCGAAGACCTTCCACCCGCGACGGCGCAGCGCCTGCGCGACCTCGAGTGCCCGACCTTCGCCGCGACGCCGTTCGTCGCGGGCCCGCCGCTCGCGCGCCGCAAGGTCGCGGTGGTGACGTCGGCGGCGCTGCACCCCCGGGGAGACAGCCCATTCCGACCCGGCTCGGCCGAGGTTCGCCTGCTGCCCGCCACGCTCGGCGCGGGCGATCTGGTGATGAGCCACGTGTCGATCAACTACGATCGCGGCGGCTTCCAGCGCGACCTCGACACGGTCTACCCGCTGCGGCGGCTGGCCGACATGGCATCGGCCGGCACGATCGGCGGGCTCGCCGAGACGCACTATTCTGTGATGGGTTCGACCGACCCCAAGGCAATGGAGGAGACCGCCGACCGGATCGCGGGCCAGTGTCGGCAGGAGGCCGTCGACGCCGCCTTGCTTGTCCCGGTTTGACCCTTCTGCACGCGCGCCGTGAGCGCCCTGGCCCACATGCTCGAGAGTCGCGGTCTGCCGACGGTGGTCGTTGCGCTGATCCGGCTTCACGCCGAGAAGATCTGCCCGCCGCGCGCTCTGGCCGTTGCGTTCCAGCTCGGCCGGCCGCTGGGTGAGCCCGACGATGCGGCCTTCCAGACTCGCGTGCTCACCGCCGCGCTGGGTCTCCTGGAGCGGACCGACGGTCCGGTGATCCTGGCCGACCACGCCGAGGAAGCGCCGGGCCGGCTCGACGATCCGAGCTGGTCGCCACCGCCCCACGCGGCCGACCCGGCGGCGGGCCCGTTCGCCGGCGCCTTCGCGCGCGAAGTCGCGGAGCTCGGCCCCGCCTGGCAGGCGCACAGGCTGCGGAGCGGTCGCACCACGATCGGGCTCCTGCCCGGCGGGCCCGCGACCTGGCCGCGCTTTCTCGCCGCCTTCGAGGCCGGCGACGTGCCCGCGAGTCCGGCGCCGCCGATGCCGCCCGTGCTGGCGCTCAAGTTCTTCGCCGACGATCTGCGCGCCTTCTACGGCGAGGCCGCACTCGGTGCCGGCGCGCGCCCGTCGAGTCGTCAGGTCGATGAGTGGTATTGGCGCGGCACCGCCGCCGGGGCGCTGGTCAACGCCTGCCGGCGCGCCTGTCTCGCCAACGCCGACAAGAGCCTGCACCCGATCGCAGAGAACTTGCTGGTCCCCGCGCCGTTCCGGGTGTGATCGGCCGCGACTTTCAGCGGCCGCGGAACTTCGGCTTGCGCTTCTCGCGAAAGGCTTGCGTTCCCTCGCGGTAGTCCTCGGTGAGGCCCGTCAGGACGTTCTGATCCGCGTCCATGTGAGCGGCGAGGTCGTCGAGGGCATGGGCGAGGCGATTGACCGAGCTCTTGGTCATGCGCACCGGGATCGGCGGCTGACGCGCGATGCGCTCGGCGAATGCGAAGGCGTCGACGAACGCCTGCCCGTCCTCGGTCACCTTCTCGACCAGCCCCCAGTCGAGCGCATCCGCCGCCGCGATGCGATCCGACGCGAGGATCACCGCCTGCTTGGTGCGCGCCGGCCCCATCAGCGCCAGCATGCGCGGGATCGACCCCCAGCTCATGTTCATGCCGAGCTCGACCTCGGGAATGCGGAAATGCGCGGACCGGCCACAGGTGCGGAAGTCGAGCGACACGACGAGCGCCGCGCCGCCGCCGATGCAATGGCCCTCGATCGCGGCGATCGTGACCTGGTCCATCTCCTGCCAGGCCTTGCACATCTTCGGCCCCAGCCGTTGGCGCTGGATGCGTTCGCCGATCGGCAGCGCGTCGCGCTTCAGCCCGTCGGGGTCCTTGAGATCGAAGCCGGCGGAAAAGGCTTTGGCCGAACCGGTCAACACCACCACGGACGTGTCGAGATCGTCGTCGAACGAGCGCGCGGCATCGCGCAGCTCCGTCATGGCGCGATGGCTGAGCGCGTTGATGCCATCCTTGCGGTCGAATCGCACGACGGCGACCCGGCCATCCGGCCCCAGCCCACGCTCGATGGTCACGAATTGCCCCGTCATCTCCGTCTCCCCTGCCGATGGCTGGTCATACGGCGACGCGCGGCAACTTGCCAAGCCGCGGTCGCGGGCGTTGAGTACGGCATGACCCGCAAGATCGATATGCTTCGCTTGGAGCGCGCGCTGGATCAGCGCTTCGCCCGCTATGCCGCGCCCGGATCGCCCGGCCTGATCGTGGGCGTGCGGCGGGGCGACAGCGTGGAGTTCGTGAAGGGCTGGGGGCTCGCCAGCATCGAACATGGCGTGCCGATCGGCCCCGCAACGCGGTTTCGCATCGCCTCGGTGACCAAGCAGTTCACCGTCACGGCGGCGCTAATGCTGGCGGCCGAGGGCAAGCTCTCGCTCGATGCGGCGCCGCACGATTATCTGCCGGAGCTGAAGAAACTGCCGGTCACGATCGACCAGATGATGCGCAACTCGAGCGGCCTGCCGGATTTTCTCGAATTGCTGCGGCTGGGCGGGCACGGACTCGACAAGCCGGCACAAGCCCAGGACCTGCTGGCGGTGTGCGCGCGCAACACCCATCTCAACTTCCCACCGGGTAGCCGCTTTCTCTACAGCAACACCAACTTTCTCATGCTGGGCGAGATCGTGGCGCGACTCGAGGGTGCCCCGCTTGCCGACGTATTGCGCCGGCGCGTTCTCGAAGCCGCCGGCCTCACGCGCACCCTGCTGGCGCCGCGCATGGACACGGTCGTGCCCGACCTCGCGACCAGCTATCTCGGCGACGCCGAGGCAGGCTTCACGCGCGCGGCCCACGCCTATCCGCAAGGCGGTGAAGGCGGCCTGATCTCCACGGTCGAGGATCTGCTGCTGTGGAGCGCCGCCTTCGATGCCGGGCCGCTGGCGTCGGTTCTCACCAAGCTCGCCACGCCCAAGAAGCTCACCGGTGAGCACGACAACCCCTATCGTCGCGGCCTCGACAGCTCGATGCTCGGCCGACTAGCCGGCATCGGCCACGGCGGATTGTGGCCGGGCTTCCGCACCGAGCTTCTGCGGTTGCCCGCGGCCGATCTCGCGATCGTCGTCATCGCCAACCTCGCGAGCATCGATCCCTGGCGCGTAGCGCGCGACGTGGCGCGTCTCATCCTGGCGGGCGACAATCGCATCGCCGAAGCTTCGCCTCTCGGCGAGCGCGACTTCCGGCCGCTCAAGGGACTCTGGTTCGATCCGGCGGAGCCGGCGCTGGTCGAGCTCGACTGGCGCGCGGGCGAGCCGGTCGCGATCCAGAACGGAACGCCCTTTACCCTGGCGCCGCGCGCCGATGGCTGGCTCGCCGCCGAGCGCGGCTCCTTCGAGTTCGCCGCTCGCGCGGGACGCGGCGCGACCCTCCAGGTCGATTTCGGCGCGGGCCGGGTCCGTACTCTGCGCCGTGCCGGCCGACGCGCCGCCCCGCCCGCCGCGCTCGCCGGTCTCTGGCGCTCCGCTGACGCCGGCGCGGAGTGGCGAATCGCACGCGGCACATCGGGCTGGGAAGTCGCCGTCTCGGGCCCCTATGCCGGAGGCGGCGCGCCCTGGACGCTGAGCGGTCTCGATGCGGACACGGTGGAAGTCACGATGCCGGCGGGTGGCTGGCTGCGCACGACGCAGCTCGCGCGGCTGGAGCGCGACCGCGCCGGCCGGATCGCGGCGCTGTCGGTCTTCACCGGCCGCGTGAAAGGCCTGCGCTTCGAGCGGGTGTAGAGAGAGGACAAACCAGTCCTCTCACCGCGAGGTCGGCCGCGCGATCAACGACCGCGCGCCGATCAGATGGTGCGTTCCACCATCAGCTTCTTGATCTCGGCGATCGCCTTGGCGGGGTTGAGACCCTTGGGGCAGGTCTTGGTGCAGTTCATGATGGTGTGGCAGCGATAGAGCCGGAACGGATCCTGGAGCTGATCCAGCCGCTCGCCCTTGGCTTCGTCGCGGCTGTCGGCGATCCAGCGGTAGGCCTGCAGCAGGATGGCGGGGCCGAGATAGCGCTCGCCGCTCCACCAGTAGCTTGGGCAGGAGGTGGTGCAGGAGAAGCAGAGGATGCACTCCCACAGGCCGTCGAGCTTGGCGCGCTCCTCGGGCGACTGCAGCCGCTCGCGCGTCGGCGCGGGTGTCGCGGACTTCAGCCACGGCTCGATCGAGGCAAGCTGGGCGTAGGCGCCGGAGAGATCGGGCACGAGGTCCTTCACCACCGGCATGTGCGGCAGCGGATAGACTTTCACGTCGCCCTTCACCTCGGAGATGTACTTGGTGCAGGCGAGCGTGTTGGTGCCGTCGATGTTCATCGCGCAGGACCCGCACACGCCCTCGCGGCAGGAGCGGCGGAAGGTGAGCGAGCTGTCGATCTCGTTCTTGATCTTGATCAGCGCGTCCAGAACCATCGGCCCGCAGCTGTCGAGATCGACCTCGTAGGTGTCGACCACCGGGGTGCGGCCATCGTCGGGCGTCCAGCGATAGACCTTGAAGCGCCGCACGTTCTTGGCCTCAGGCGAAGCCTTGTAGGTTTCGCCCACGCCAACCTTGGAGTTCGCGGGCAGGGTAAACTCGGCCATCGGTTCCTCGGAGCTCTGTCGCGTCGCGGTCTCAGTACACCCGCGCCTTGGGCGGGAAGGACTGCACTTCGTTGGTGAGCGGCTGGAGATTTACCGGCCGGTAGTCGATGCGGGTGCGCCCGTTCTCCTCGACCCACACGACGGTGTGCTTCAGCCAGTTCTTGTCGTCTCGGTCGGGGAAGTCCTCGTGCGCATGCGCGCCGCGGCTTTCCTGGCGGTTGGCGGCGGAGCGGATCGTCGCCTGCGCCTGGACGATCAGGTTCTCGAACTCCAGCGTCTCCATCAGGTCGGAGTTCCAGATCATCGAGCGGTCCTTGACCCGGATATCGCCGCGCCCGTCGAACACGCGGTCGAGCTTGGCACAACCTTCCGACAGGCTCTGGGTGGTGCGGAAAACCGCGCAATCGTTCTGCATGGTCTTCTGCATCTCAAGTCGCAGCTGGGCGGTACCGGTGCCGCCGGAGGCGTGGCGCAGTCGATCCAGACGCGCGATCGCGGCCTCGCCGGCGTTGGGCAGGTGCTTGTGCGATGAGCCCGGCTCGATCTGCGCCACCGTGCGGTTGGTGGCGGAGCGGCCGAACACCACCAGCTCGAGCAGCGAGTTCGAGCCCAGACGGTTCGCGCCGTGCACGCCGATCGAGGCGGCCTCGCCCAGCGCCATCAGGCCGGGGACCGGCGTGAAGGGATCGCCGTCCTTCACCGTCATCACCTCGCAGTGATAGTTCGCCGGGATGCCGCCCATGTTGTAGTGGCAGGTCGGCAGGATCGGGATCGGCTCGCGCGTGACATCGACGCCCGCGAAGATGCGCGCGGTCTCGGCGATGCCGGGCAGCCGCTCATGCACGATCTTGGGATCGAGATGTTCGATGTGCAGCTCGATATAGTCCTTGCCCGGACCGCAGCCGCGACCTTCGCGGATTTCCACGGTCATGGCGCGGCTGACAACGTCGCGCGACGCGAGATCCTTGGCCGACGGCGCGTAACGCTCCATGAAACGCTCGCCGTTGGCGTTGGTGACGTAGCCACCCTCGCCGCGCACGCCCTCGGTGATGAGGCAGCCCGCGCCATAGACGCCGGTCGGATGGAACTGGACGAACTCCATGTCCTGCAGCGGCAGGCCGGCGCGCAGGGCCATCGCTCCACCGTCGCCGGTGCAGGTGTGAGCCGACGTCGCGGTCTGGTAGATGCGCCCGCAGCCGCCGGTCGCCAGCACGGTCTTATGGGCGCGGAAGCGGTGGATCGTGCCGTCATCCAGGTTCCACGCCATCACGCCGCGGCAGACGCCCTCGTCCATGATGAGATCGAGCGCGAAATACTCGATGAAGAACTCCGCGTTGTTGCGGAGCGACTGCTGGTAGAGCGTGTGCAGGATGGCGTGGCCGGTGCGATCGGCGGCGGCGCAGGTGCGCTGCGCGATGCCCTTGCCGAACTCGGTGGTCATGCCGCCGAACGGCCGCTGGTAGATCTTGCCCTCGGGCGTGCGGCTGAAGGGCACGCCGAAATGCTCAAGCTCGATGATGGCCGGGATGCCGTCGCGGCACATGTATTCGATCGCGTCCTGATCGCCCAGCCAGTCCGAGCCCTTGACGGTGTCGTACATGTGCCAGCGCCAATCGTCGGGGCCCATGTTGCCGAGCGCCGCCGAGATGCCGCCCTGCGCCGCCACGGTATGGCTGCGGGTCGGGAAGACCTTGGTGATGCAGGCGGTCCGCAGCCCCTTCGAGGCCATGCCGAAGGTGGCGCGCAGTCCGGCGCCGCCGGCTCCCACGATCACCACATCGTATTCGTGATCGACGACGGTGTAGGCACGCCCACCGATCGAAACGCTACCCGCGCGGGCGGTGCCGTTCTTGCCGTTCTCGGCCATGTTCTCAGCCTCCGAAACCGATGCGCAGGATCGCCACGATCGCGCCCAGCCCCGCCACCACGGCGAGGAAGCGCATCGCCACGATGCAGGCGAGCTTGAGCCCGTCGCGCGCAACGTAGTCCTCGATCACGACCTGCATGCCGAGCTGCGCATGGTGCAAGCCAACAACGATGGTGAGCGTGAGCAGCACCATGGCAAGCGACGAGGAAATCCAGGCCCGCACCGCGCCATATTCGGCGCCCGACAGCATCACCAGCGACACCGCGAACCAGACGACCAAAGGCACCAGCGCGACAGCGGTGACGCGCTGCGCCCACCAGTGGTGCAGCCCGTCGTGGGCCGAACCAAGGCCGCGAGCCCGGGCGAGCGGCGAACGAAGATCGCTCATGGCGGGCCTCCTAGACGAGCCGCAGGCCGACCACCCAAGAGAGGGCAGTGGCGATCAGGGAAACGGCGACCACAAGCCAGCCGCTGCGATAGGCATCCTTCAGGTCGAAGCCGTAGCCCGCGTCCCAGAACAGATGCCGGATGCCGTTGGCGAGATGGTAGTAGAGGCAGAAGAGCCAGCCGCCGAGGCAGATGCGACCCAGGATCGAGGCGTTGAAGCCCTGGAAGCTCGCGTAGGTCGAGGCACTCGCGGAGGCGAACACGACCCAGGCGACGAGGTAGAGCACGCCGACCGATAGAGCGATCCCGGTGGCCCGGTGAAGGATCGACAGGACCGAGGTGAGCTGCGGCTTGTAGATCTGGAGATGCGGACTGAGCGGTCGATTGACCGGCCGATGGGCAGCGCTCATAGCGGCGTGAACCTCCTGGGGCGGGGTCGGGCTTCCTTTTTAGCCGCCACTCGCCCCAAGTCAATTGATCTCCCGGCCTCGGCGTTCCAGCCCACTGAAATTGCTGGGTAATTTCGCTAGCGGCGCGGTACCAGGGCCCAATAGTCGAGGTCGAGAACGACCGCCGGATGGCGGGCGCCATCGGGCTGACGCTCCGCGAACGCCGCCGACGGGCAGTCTTTCGTCGCGACAGTCCTAAGACGCAACGCACCAAAGTCGGACCGGCCGGGCAGCGGCGCGCGCTCCAGCACCTGCGACCAGGCGTAGATCGTGTCACCCCCGAACGTCGGCGCGCTGTGACTACCGGCATTGATGGCGGCCAGGCGAAAGGCATTGCCCAGCCCGTTGAAGGAGAGCGCGCGGGCGAGCGACATCACGTGCCCGCCATAGACCAGACGCTTGCCGAAGCGGCTCGCCCGCGCGGCGAAGGCGTCGAAATGAACGCGCGCGGTGTTCTGATAGAGGCGCGTCGCCATCATGTGCTCGGCCTCCTCCAGCGTGAGGCCGTCGACATGATCGATGCGTTCGCCCGGCTCATAGTCGTCCCAACTCCAGGGCGACCCGGCGGCGGCAAAATCGTAGCCGGCGCGACGCAACCCGTCGGGCACGACCAGCGAGTCCGCCGACACGGACGCGGCGGGCTTGGGCACCACAGCCGCCGGAACGGGTGTCGCGGGGTCGCGCTTGCGCACCATCACCCAGCGGACATAGTCGAGCACGGTCTCGCCGCGCTGGTTCGTCGAGACGGTGCGCACCCAAACGACGCCGCTGTCGCGCGCGGAGTTTTCGCGCAACCCGATCACGGCGGAGCGTGAGGCCAGAGTGTCGCCGGGATAGACGGGCACGCCCCAGCGGAACTCGGCGTAGCCGAGATTGGCGACGGCGTTCAGGCTGACGTCGGGCACCGTCTTGCCGATCGCGATATGGAACACCAGCAGATCATCGAGCGGCGCGCGCGGCAGACCGCAGGCGCGGGCAAAGGCGTCGGACGAATTCATCGCGAAGCGCGAGCCGAACAGCGCGATGTTCAGCGCGGCGTCACCCTCCGTCAGGGTGCGCGGCGTGGCATGCGCGAACTCCTGGCCGACACGGAAATCCTCGAAGAAGTTTCCGGCCCAGGACTTGGACCGCGGCTCAGGCGCGCTCACGACGCCATCGCCCGGATGGCCTCGGCCAGCGCCAGCGCTCGCCTCGCCTGCTCGACATGCAGGTTCTCAATCATCCGGCCATCGACCGTGGCCACGCCCTTGCCGGCGGCCTCGGCGGCCGCGAAGGCCTCGACGATGCGCGCCGCCTGGGTGAGCTCCGTGGCCGAGGGTGCGAAGACCTCGTTGCACGGTTCGACCTGGGACGGATGGATCAGCGTCTTGCCATCGAACCCCATCTCGAGGCCCTGCACGCACTGGGCACGGAAGCCGTCGGCGTCCTGGATGTCGTTGTAGACGCCGTCGAGGATGGTGAGACCGTGCGCGCGGGCGGCCAGCATCGCGATACCGAGCGCCGTCACCATCGGCAGTCGAAGCGGCGTGTGCCGCGCACGCATGTCCTTCACCAGATCGTTGGTGCCCATCACGAACAGCCGAAGCCGGGGATGCGCGCCGGCGATCTCGGCGGCCCGCAAAATGCCGAGCGGCGTCTCCATCATCGCCCAGACCGCCATCCCGGCCGGTGCCGCTGCGGCATCGAGGGCGGCAACCACCGCCGCGACATCGGCGGCGCTCTCGACCTTGGGCACCAGCAGCGCGTCGGCGCCGGAGCCCGCGATCGCCGCGATGTCGTCGCGGCCCCAGGCGGTGGCGAGCCCGTTGCAACGAATTGCGATCTCGCGCCGTCCGTAGCTCCGCGAGCGCGCGGCGGCCACCACGTTGGCGCGCGCGGCCACCTTGGCGTCCGGTGCGACCGCGTCCTCAAGATCGAAGATTAGCGCGTCGGCCGCCAGCGTCCGCGCTTTCTCCAGTGCGCGGGTGTTGGCGCCGGGCATGTAGAGCACGCTGCGGCGCGGACGGACGGCTTCGGACATGGATGTCGCTCCGGGCGGAAAAAGGCGGCGGACTATAACGGCGGGCGGCCTTGTGGCAAGCTCGCGGCGGCATGCGTTTTCTCTCGCTCCAGAGCCATGTCGCCTACGGCTATGTCGGTAACCGGGCGGCAACTTTTCCGCTGCAACGACTGGGGCACGATGTGTGGGCCGTGAACACGGTCTCGTTCTCCAACCACACCGGCTATGGCTCCTGGAAAGGCCGCGCCGCGACACCGGAGGAGGTCACGGCACAAGTGGCGGGCATCGAGGCGCTGGGCCAGCTCGCGCGCTGCGACGCGCTGCTCACGGGCTATGTCGGCGACGCGGCACTGGGCGACGTGATCCTCGACACGGCGCGGCGACTGCGCGCGGCCAATCCGCGGGCGATCTGGTGCTGCGATCCCGTGCTGGGCGATACCGACACCGGCCTCTATGTGAAGCCGGGCATCGACGCGTTCTTCCGCGACCGCGCGCTGCCCGCCTGCGATCTGCTGACCCCCAACCAGTTCGAGCTGGAGCACCTGACGGGCCGGCGAATCGCCACCCTGGCCGACGCGCTCGCTGCCGCCCGTGGACTTTTGGGAAGCGGCCAGCGTCCCTATCTTGCTCTGGTGACCAGCCTCCGACGCGCCGACGCCGCCCCCGACAGCATCGAGATGCTGGCGGTCGCGCCCGATCGTGCCTGGCGGGTGGCGACACCGTTCATCGCCTTCGAACCGGCGCCCAACGGGACGGGCGACACGGTGGCGGCCCTCTTTTCGGCGCGCTGGCTGGAGAGCGACGATCCTGCCGACGCGCTCGGCTTCGCGGCGTCCGCGATTCACGCGGTGCTGCGCCAGACCCGGGAGTCGGGCGAACGCGAGCTGCAACTGGTCGCCGCGCAGGCTGCCCTCGCGGACCCGCGTCCGCGCTTCGCCGTTGAGCCGGTCTAGCGCGCCATGGACGTGCCCGGCTTCCTGTTCAATCCCGTGGCACTCGCCATCGAGGGCGCGGTCATCGGTTTCCTGATCGCGGTGCCCGTCGGACCGGCGGCGGCCCTCTGCATCCGGCGATCGATCACGGTCGGCGCGCTTGCGGGCTATGTCACCGGCATCGGCGCGGCGCTGGGCGACGCGGTGTTTGGCGCGATCGCGGCCTTCGGTCTCGGATTCGTCGAGGCCTTCATCGCCCGCCACGACGGTTGGCTGCGCGGGTTGGGCGGGCTGGTGCTGCTGGTGATGGGCTGGACCACGATGCGCCATCGACCGCGCACCGTCGGCGATCCGGTGGCCGACGATCGCGAACATCGTGTCGCCACGCTGCTGCGCTATGGCAGTTCGAGCTTCTTCATCACCGTGTTCAATCCGCTGACCATGGTCGCGTTCGGCGCGGCCTTCGCCGGTCGCGATCTGGCCGGTGTGGGCAACAGCCTGCCCGATGCGCTGGTGCTGATCGCGGCCGTGTTCAGCGGCGCGCTCGCCTGGTGGTTCCTGCTGTGCGTCGCCGCTGTTTCGCTGCGGACACGCTTCACCGGCGCGGGCCTGTTGTGGCTGAACCGGATTTCCGGCGCGGTGATCCTCGCCTTCGGCTTTGTGGCGCTGATCTCGTTGTTGCCGCTGCCCTGGCGGCAGATCGGCCGGACGCTTGGCTTCTGACCGTCAGGCGAGCGTGCAGGCCTCGTCGAATCCGAGCCGCGGGCTGCGGGCGAAGATCTTCGACGCATCGCCGTAGCCGAGATTGCAGAGAAAGTTCGACTTGAAGCGACCATCAGCGAAGAACGCGGCATCGACCTTCGCCTTGTCGAAACCGCTCATCGGGCCGCAGTCGAGCCCGACGGCGCGCGCCGCGATCATCAGGTACGCGCCCTGAAGCGTGCCGTTGCGAAACGCGGTTTCGGCCCCGACCGCTTCCTTGCCGGGGCCGCTGAACCAGCTGGCGGCGCTTTGGTCATGCGGGAAGAGCCGGGGCAGATGCTCGTGGAAACGGGTGTCGTGCGCCACGATGGCGGTGACCGGGGCGGACATCGTCTTGGCGAGATTGCCGGCACTCAGCGCCGGACGCAGCCGCTCCTTGCCGTCGCGGCTGCGCACGAACACCAGCCGCGCTGGCGAGCAATTGGCCGAGGTTGGGCCCCACTTCATGAGGTCGTAGAGCGCGCGCAAGGTCGCGTCGGGCACCGCTCGGTCGAGCCAGCCGTTGTGCGTGCGGGCAGTGCGGAAGATCGTGTCGAGTGCCTTGTCGTCGAGCATGTCGGGTCCCCGGATGTGAACGGCGACCCTAGAGCATCTCCGGTCTCGCTGGAATCAGGCCGCGACTTCAGCCTTCAGGCGATCGAGCTCACGCGCGATCTCGTCGAAGACAGCGCTCCAGTCAGCGCCGGACTGGCGGAACAGCCGCACCCCAGCGCCAATCGACCGCCGGCGGCGTCAGCACCCAGGTCGGCATGCCCATGGCGGCCGCCAAGTGGGCGATCGGCGCGTCGATGGAGATCAGGAGATCGAGCTGCGCCAGCGCCGTCGCCGCCTCGGCGAAGTCGAAGATGCCGCGACCGACATCGTGGACGATCCCGCCCGCGCCGAACTGCTGGATGTCCTTCTGATTCACGCCGCCCTGCAGGCTGAACACGAGCAACTCGGGATCGCCCGCCAGCGCCATGAAGTGGCGGAACGGCGCCGAGCGCTGCCGGTCGAGCGGTTGCCCGGGCATCGCCGCCCAGTAGACACCGAGACGCAGCTTGGCGCGCGGCAGGCGGCCGAGCTTGATGCGGCTTTCCCGGGGCGGATGAAGGTACGCTGTTTCGGCGGCGGCACGGCCAAGCTCCGGCCCGCAGAGCCAGGGCAGCGACAGAAGCGAGGCGTGAAGGTCGAACTCAGGCAGCGGCTCGCCCTCCGCCACGACGTGATCGATGTAGTCGAGCGAGACCAGCGGGGGCCGCCGGTGCCGCGCCGGATGCTGGCGCCGCGGCGGGCTTGGCGGCAGGCGCCGGAGCGGCTTTAGCGGCAGGGGCCGCAGCGGGCTGGGAGGCCGCCGGCACCGCCGGAGCCTCGCGCATCGGTGCCGGAGCGACGCCTCTCGGAACCCATTCCATAGGACCCAATGCCATCGGCTAGACGTAGCTCCTGACCAGTTCTTCGGCGATTTGCACGGCGTTCAACGCCGCGCCCTTGCGCAGATTGTCGCTCACGATCCACAGCGCAAGTCCGTTCTCGACCGTGGGATCGCTGCGCACCCGGCTCACGAACACGCCATCCTGGCCGGTGATTTCCTTCGGCGTGACGTAGCCGCCATTCTCACGGCGATCCACCACCAGGATGCCGGGCTGCGCGGCCAGCAGTCGACGCGCGTCCTCTTCCTCCAGCGGCTGCTCGAACTCGATGTTCACCGCCTCGGCGTGGCCCACGAAGGTCGGCACCCGCACGCAGGTCGCATGCACCTTGATCTTCGGGTCGAGAATCTTCTTGGTCTCGACCACCATCTTCCATTCTTCCTTGGTCGAGCCGTCATCCATGAACTGGTCGATATGGGGAATGACGTTGAAGGCGATGTCCTTGGTGAACTTGCGCGGGTCCAGCGTCTGGTTGACGAAGAAACTCTTGGTCTGGTTCAGGAGCTCGTCCATCCCCTCCTTGCCGGCGCCCGAAGTCGACTGATAGGTCGCGACCACGACGCGGCGGATGGTGGCCGCCGCATGCAACGGCTTCAGCGCCACCACCATCTGGATGGTCGAGCAGTTGGGATTGGCGATGATGTTGCGCCGGGTGTAGCCCGCGATCGCCGGCGCGTTCACCTCGGGCACGACCAGCGGCACATCCGGGTCCATGCGAAAGTGCGAGGTGTTGTCGATCACGATGGCGCCGGCTCGGGCGGCGCGCGGGCTGTTCTCCGCCGACACCTTGGCGCCGGGCGAGCTCAGCACCAGATCGATGCCCTTGAAATCGTAGCGCGCGAGGTCCTGGCACTTGAGCGTGCCATGCTCACCGAAGGAGATCTGCCGGCCGGCCGAGCGTGCCGACGCGAGCGCCACCACCTCGTCGGCCGGGAAGTTGCGTTCGGCCAGGATCTGCAGCATTTCGCGACCGACATTGCCGGTCGCGCCGACAACGGCGACCCTGTAGCCCATGATTTGCTGCGTCCGCGCCGTTCAAGTGGTGGAAGGCGCAGAGATACGCGCCACCCGCCCGCTTGGCAAGAATCGCGGCGGTCAGTCGGCCGAGGCGCCGGCGGCCTTGATGATCGGAACCCAGAGCGCGAGGTCGTCGCGCACCAGCTTGTCGACCGCCTCGGGCGCCTGCGGCGGGGCGAGTTCGATGCCCTGCGCCAGCATCTTCTCGCGCACCGCCGGCAGCTGGGCGGCGCGATTGAACTCGGCGTTCAGCCGCTGGATAACGGGCTGCGGTGTGCCACGGGGCACCGCGAACCCGACCCAGGTATTCACCAGATAGTCGCGCACCCCGGCCTCACCCATAGTGGGCACGCTGGGCAGCAGCTCGTTGCGTCCCTCGCTGGTGACGGCGAGCGCGCGCAACTTGTCGCCACGGATCTGCTGCAGCACCGTGGGCGTGTTGTAGAAGGCCATCTGCACTTCGCTGTTCATCACCGCGAGAATGCCGGCGGGCGCGGTGCGATACGGCACGTGCTGAAGCTTGATACCGGCGCGCAACTCGAACAGCACCGACGACATGTGGTGGCTGGTTCCCGCCCCGCCCGAGGAATAGGTGATCTCGCCGGGCTTGGCGCGGGCCGCCGCGATCACGTCGGCGACCGACTTGAACGGGCTGGACGGTGGCACGATGAGCACATTGGAGACGCCACCGGTCAGCGCCACCGGCGCTAGATCCTTCTGCGAGTCGTAGCCGGGCGATTTGTAGAGGCCCATGTTGAAGACCATCGTGCCCTGCGACACCAGCAGCATGGTGTAGCCGTCGGCCGCCGCGCGCGCGGCCTCGGCCGAAGCGATCGTGCCGCCGGCGCCCGGCTTGTTGTCGATCACGATGTTCTGGCCCAGCGCCTTGGCCGCCTCCTCGGCGATGACTCGCGCCACGATGTCGGCGGTGCCGCCAGCGCCCAATGGCACCAGCAGGCGGATCGGCTTTTGCGGCCAGGTCTGCGCGGTGGCCGGACCAGCGAACGGCAACGCGGCGAGTCCCGCCAGAACGACACGGCGACGATGCGACATGGACGTCTCCTTCTAGAGTCCGACCGATTGCGCGACCAGCCGCGCGAGCTCGGTCCGTAGGCGCTTCACCGTGGCCGTCTCGGCGCGGCTGCGGATCAGGTTCTTCATCTCGTAAGGATCGGCCGCGAGATCGTAGAGTTCGTCGCGGGCGATCCCGTCGGCCGATTGCTGGGTCCAGTGAATGTACTTGTGGCGGCGCGTGCGGACGGCCTTGTAGCTCATGCCGATCAGCCACGGCATGGCGTTCTCGCTGAAGTACTCGCACATGAAGGATTGCCGCCACGCCCACCCGGGCTTTCCGCGACGCGCGAGGGGCCGCAGCGACCGGCCCTGCATGTGCGCCATGTCGGCGGCCTTGCCGCCCGCCAACTCGACCAGCGTCGGCGCGATATCGAGCGCCAGCACCATGTCGTCGATGCGCGCGCCCGGGGCGAACCACGCCGGATAGCGGATCAGGAACGGCGACTTGATGCCTTCCTCGTAGGCGAAGCGGCGCTCCGGACCGAGCCCGTGCTCACCGAAGAAATAGCCGTTGTCGCCGAGGAACAGCACGAAGGTATCGTCAAGCTGGCCGCGCTTCTCCAGCAGCGCCAGGATCTCGCCCATGCCCTCGTCGACCGAGGCCATCATGCGAGCGCGCTGGCGCACCTCTTCCTGGGTGCCGGCGCCGATGCGATCCAGCACCGCGCGGGATTGCTCCGCGGTCTTGAGCGCGAAGGCCTCGGTCCAGGCCGGCTTCTGCTTCACCACCTCGTCGAGCGACTTCACATTGGGCGCCGGCGGGAAGACGGCGTCGCGATAGAGGTCGCGGTGTCGTTCCGCCGGGATGTAGCCGCCGCGCCCTGGACCCGCGAGGCGCGTGAGATCGAGCGTGCCGTCGGCCGATTGGTAGGCGTCGGGATGCACTGCCTTGTGCGCGAGGAACAGCGCAAAGGGCCGCTCGTCCTTCGACTTCAGGAACTCGAGCGCATGGGCGTTCAGGTGATCGGTGATGTAGCCGGGGTAGCGCTCTTCCTTCCCGTCGATGTTCAGGATCGGATCGATGATCTCGCCGTGCCCGGGGAAACTCACCCAGCGATCGTAACCGGGGCGCGGACCGCCGGAATTGCCCATGTGCCACTTGCCGACATGGCCGGTGCGATAGCCCAGGCGTTGCAGGATCGGGTGATAGTTGGGCAGGCGATGGCTGTGGGCGTCGCGCGCCACATTGTCGATGACGCCGTGCCGGCTCGCATACTGGCCGGTGAGGATCGAGGCGCGATTCGGCGAACAGAGCGGTGTGGTGTGGAACGCCGAGGTGAAGCGCGCGCCCTCCGCTGCCAGCCGGTCGGTGTGCGGCGTCTTCATATAGGGGTGCCCACAGCAGCCGAGTTCGTCGAAGCGCAGGTCGTCGATCAGCACGACCAAGAGGTTCGGCTTCTTGCGGGTGCGGGCCATGTCGTCTCCGTGTTTCGTCGGGCGGCACGGTAACGGGCCAATGGCGCATGGTCGAGAGGCGCGCCACAATCGGCCCCGACAAGAACTCCCGGGAGGAACATGACCGCGCTTCCGCTTGCCGGCCTCAAGGTGCTGGACATCAGCTCGTTCATCGCCGCCCCCGCCGCTGCGGTGGTGCTGGGCGACTGGGGCGCCGACGTCATCAAGGTGGAGGGGCCCGAGGGCGATCCCAACCGCTCGATCATGCACGACTCGCCATCCTACCCGAAGGCGGCGGTGAACTATCCCTGGGCGATGGACTCGCGCAACAAGCGGAGCCTCGTCCTCGATCTCAAACAGCCCGCCGCGCGCGCCGCGTTCGATCGCGTGCTCGCCACCGCCGACGTGCTGATCTGCAATTTCCCGCCGCCGGTGCGCGAGAAGCTGCGTCTCAGCTACGACGATGTTCGCGAGGTCAATCCGCGGCTGATCTACGCTTCGCTCACCGGCTATGGCGAGGAGGGTCCGGATCGCGATCGCCCTGGCTTCGACGCCACGGCGTACTTCGCCCGTTCCGGCCTGTTCGACGCCCAACGCTACGAGGGAGGACCGCCCGGCACGGCAGTGCCGGCGCAGGGCGATCGCGCGACTTCGATGGGTCTCGTTTCCTCGATCCTGCTCGCGCTGATGCACCGCATGAAAACCGGCGAAGGTTCGTGGGTCGGCACATCGCTCCTCGGCAACGGGCTCTGGTCGTGCGGGGTGGTCGCCCAGGCCGCGCTGGTGGGCGCCTTCCTGCCGCCGCGTCCACCGCGCGACCGGCCGCGCACCGCGCTGGGCAATCTCTACCGCACCGCCGATGACCGCTGGCTGCAGCTCACCATCGTGCGCGAGGACAAGCTCTGGGCGCCGCTGTGTCGGGCCTTGCAGCGGCCCGAGCTCGCGGACGATCCGCGCTTCGCCGAGCTGGCGCCGCGCCGCAAGAATTCGGCCGCGCTGGCCGCGGAGCTCGCCCGCAGCTTCGAGAGCCGGCCCTACGAGCATTGGCGCGCCGCGTTGGCGGCAGAGGACGTGACGTTCGGCGTGATCAGCCGCCCGCAGGACATTCCCGACGACGCGCAGGCCGTCGCCAGCGGCGCCATCGTGGCCACGGCGACGCCGGACGTTCCCCGCACCCTCGCCAATCCGATGCGCGTGAGCTTCGCCACCCAGCGCATCGCCGGACCCGCGCCCGCCCTCGGCGAGCACAGCGCCGAGGTGCTGCGCGAGGCGGGCTTCGGCGAAGCGGAAATCGAGGCGCTGCGCGCGAGTGGCGGCATGCGATGAGCGAGGAAGCGCCGCTCGCCGGTCTCACTGTTCTCGATATCAGCTCGTTCATCGCCGGACCCGCGGCGGCCGCGACGCTCGCGGATTTCGGCGCCGACGTGATCAAGATCGAACCGCCGGACGGCGATCCGCACCGCCAGAATTTCCGAAGCGTCGGCTATCCCCAGAGCGCGGTGAACTTTCCCTGGCAGCTCGATGGCCGGTTGAAGCGCTCCGTCACCCTCGATCTCAAGACCGACGCCGGGCGCGGTGCGCTGGATCGTCTGCTCGATCGCGCCGATGTCGCGATCGTGAACTTCCCCATCGCCGTGCGCGAGCGCCTGCGGTTGCGCTGGGAGGATCTCGAACCGCGCCATCCACGGCTCGTCTATTGCTCGCTGACCGGTTTTGGCGAGACCGGCCCCGAGCGCGATCGGCCGGGCTTCGACATCACCGCCTATTTCGGGCGTGCCGGCATTCTCGACGCCGCGCGCCACGAGGGCGGACCGCCGGGCGTCTCGCTGCCCGCGCAGGGTGATCGCGCCACCGCCATGACCCTCGTCGCCGCGATCCTGATGGGGCTGCGGCGGCGTGATCGCACGGGACGCGGCGGCTGGGTCGGCACCTCGCTCTATGCCAACGGCGCCTGGGCCAATGGCACGACGCTGCAGGGCGCGCTGGTCGGCGCCGCCCTGCCGCCGCGGCAGCCGCCGGACCGGCCGCGCAATGCGCTCGCCAATCTCTATCGGACCGCAGACGACCGCTGGCTTCAGTTGCTGCTGGTGCGCGACGACCGACGCTGGGCCGCGTTCTGTGCCGCCATCGAGCGACCCGATCTCGAAAACGAGCCCCGCTTCGCAAGCCGAGAGGGACGACGCGCCAACGCCATCGCGCTGGGAGCCGAACTCGCGGCGCTCTTCCGGCGAGAGCCCTACGACATCTGGGCCGCGCGACTTGGCGCGGCCGGCCTGCCGTTCGGCGTGATCGGCCGGGTCGCCGAGGTGGTCGAGGACCCCCAGGCCGAGCATGCCGGGCTGTTCACGCCGACCGACAATCCCGAGGTGCCGCGGGTGGTGAACAATCCCATCCGACTCGGCTTCGCGACCGCGCGCCGGCCCGGTCCGCCACCGGCGCTGGGCGAGCATACCGAATCCGTGCTGGGCGAAGCGGGATTCACCGCCGCCGAGATCAACGGGCTGCGCAAGGCCGGCGCCCTGGGCTAAACTCCGGCCATGGCCAAGCGCTTCCACACCTACGCCGAGTTCTGGCCCTTCTATCTCCGCGAGCACAGCAAGCGGCAAACCCGGGCCGTCCACTATTTCGGCACCATCGCCGCCACGCTGGCGCTGGCGGTGGCGGTCACGACCTCGAGCTGGTGGCTGCTGCTGGCGGTGCCGGTCTTCGGCTACGGACCGGCCTGGTTCGGCCATTTCGTGATCGAGAACAACAAGCCCGCCACGTTTGAGGCGCCGCTCTGGTCGCTGATCAGCGATTTCCGCATGTGCGGGATGTTTCTGACGGGCCGCCTCGGCGCGGAGCTGGAGCGGCTGCAGATTCGCAACTGACTTCACATCCGCGCGAGGGCCTCATCCGTCGGGCAACGGCCGGTCGTAGATTGCGCGCATGCAGCGTTTCCTTTCCCTGATCGCGATCCTGATCGCGGTGGCCCCCGCGTTGACCCCATCGGCCCGCGCCGATCAGAGCGGCCTCACCTGGCATCGCTGGAGCGACGCGCTGTTCGACCGCGCCGCCCGCGAGAACAAGTACATCCTGCTCCATATGGCGGCGGTGTGGTGCCACTGGTGCCATGTGATGGAGCGCACGACCTACCGCGATCCGGCGATCCAGCGACGACTCGCCGAGCGTTTCATCGCAGTGCGCGTCGATCAGGATTCCGACCCTGAGCTCTCCTACCGCTACGAGAACTGGGGGTCGCCGGCCACTATCATGTTCGACAAGGACGGCAACGAGATCTTCAAGCGCCGCGGCTATATCTCGCCGGAGCTGTTTGATCGCCTGATCACCGCGGTGATCGAGGATCCATCGGCGCTACCCGAGCAGCGCCTGGGGGTCGAGGTTCCGCCTTCGGTCGGCGGTCTCTCGGCCGCACGGCGCGCGCAAACCGAGACGCTGATCGATGCCGCTCACGACAAGATCAATGGCGGCTTCGGCAATGTGCATCGCTTCATTCACGGCGACACGGTTGAGTGGGCACTGGAACGCGGCCGCACGCTCGCGCGCAACGCCGAGCCCGCGCCGTGGCGGGCGATGGCTCTGCGCACGCTGTCCGGAGCCACGCGCCTGATCGATCCGGTGTGGGGCGGGATCTACCAATATGCCGACCGTCCCGACTGGTCCGGCGCGCATTTCGAGAAGCTGCTCAACATCCAGCGCGACGCGATCCGAACTTACGTGCTCGCCTGGCAGATCGAGGGCGACCCCGCGCATCTCGCGGCGGCTCGCGAAGTCGCGCGTTGGCTGACGGCGTTCATGCGCGATCCGTCTGGCGCCTTCTATGTCAGCCAGGACGCCGATGCGTCACCCGAGCTGCCGGGTGGAAAATTCTACGCCTTGCCCGACGCCGCGCGTCGCGCCGGCCCGCAGCCGCCGATCGACCGCTCGCTCTACGCCCGCGAGACCGGCTGGGCGGCCGCGAGCCTTGCCGCGCTCTACGACGTAACCGGCGATGCCGCCTTGCTGGATGCGGCCCGCGCCGCGGTGGCGTGGGCGCTTGCTCACCGCCGCGCACCGGGCGGCGGCATGGGACATGCCCAGCCGACCGACGCGGATACGCATCTCGGCGATACGCTCGCCATCGCCGAAGCCGCGCTCGCACTCCATCGCAGCACCGCCGAGCGCCGCTACCTCTCGATCGCCGGCGAACTCGCGGCCGTGATCCTGCGCGATCACACCGATCCCGCCGGCGGATTCATGGTGCGCGTGCCCACGCAAGGCGCCCGCGGCGCGCTCGCCCGTCCGGTGCGGCAGATCGACGAGAACATGGCGAGCGTGCGTCTGTTGAACCTGCTGCATCGCTACACCGGCCGGACCGAGTTCCGCGCCGGTGCCGAGCATGGCATGCGCTATCTGATCTCGCTGGCCGAGGATGATCTGATCGTGCCCGGTGCGTTGCTGGCCGACCGCGAACTGTCGCGTGAACCCACCCACGTCACTATCGTCGGTGCCAAGGACGATCCTGCGGCCCGACGCCTCTACGAGGCCGCGCGCCGCTACCCCACGCGCTACCTCCGCATCGAGTGGTGGGATCGACGCGAGGGGCCGCTGGCTCTCTCGGATGTCGAATATCCCGAGCTCGAGGAAGCCGCCGCCTTCGCCTGCGCCAACGGTCTCTGCTCGATCCCGGTGACCGAACCCACCGAAGTCCATCGGATCGTCTCGCGGGTCGACGACCGCTGAGGTCGGGACCGGCGGCGCCCCTTGCGGACCCAAGGGCGCGGCGCCAAATTGGGAGGGACACCGTTCTCCCTCCCGAGGCTCCATGGAAACCCTGCTCAAGGGCGCGCCCGACGCGGCCGCGCCCGCCGATCTCATCAAGGACAGCGACCAGACCAAGTTCGCCAAGGACGTGCTGGAAACCTCGCGCACGGTGCCGGTGATCGTCGATTTCTGGGCGCCCTGGTGCGGACCCTGCAAGCAGCTCCAGCCGACCATCGAGAAGGTGGTGAAGGCGGCCAAGGGCGCGGTGAAGCTGGTCAAGATCAACATCGACCAGAACCAGATGCTGGCCCAACAGCTGCGCATCCAATCGATTCCCGCGGTCTATGCCTTCTTCGGCGGTCGCCCGGTGGACGGCTTCATGGGTGCGGTCCCCGAGAGCCAGGTGAAGGCCTTCGTCGATCGCCTGGTCCAGGCGACCGGCGGCCCGGCCGGCGCCGAGGGCGCGGGTGACGAGATCGCCGCCCTGCTGGATCACGCCAAGGAAGCCATCGCGCAAAACGACCTCGCCCTTGCCGCCCGGGTCTATGCCGAGATCCTGCAGGCCGAACCGACGCATGTCGGCGCGCTGGCGGGCATGGCGCGCTGCCACACCAAAGCGGGCGATCCCGCAAAGGCGCGAGCTCTGCTCGCCCAGGTGCCGGCGAAGGAAAAGAACAACGCCGAAGTCGTGGCGCTGCTGGCCGAACTCGATCTCGCCGACCAGGCGCAGGCGGCGGGCCCGGTGGGCGAGCTGAAGGCGCGGGCAGCCGCGAACCCGAAGGACCACCAGGCGCGGCTCGATCTCGCCCTGGCCTATTGGGCCGGCGATCAGCGCGAGGCGGCGATCGACGAACTGCTCGCCATGATCAAGGCCGACCGTGCCTGGAACGAGGAGGCGGCGCGCAAGCAGCTCCTGAAGTTCTTCGAGGCGCTGGGCTTTGCCGATCCGCTGGCCGTCGCGGGCCGCAAGCGGCTCTCGACCATCCTGTTCTCCTGACGCGGGCGGCCCGCCGGTCGATGAGCGAGCGCACACCCGACCGCAGTCCCTTCGATCCCGCATTCGAGCAACTGCCCGAGACGCTGCCGATCTTTCCGCTGGCGGGGTCGCTGCTGCTGCCCGGCGGCCGGCTGCCGCTCAACATCTTCGAGCCGCGCTATCTCGCCATGATCCTGGACGCGCTGGCGGGGCATCGCATGATCGGCATGATCCAGCCGCAGCGCCCCGGCGGATACGCCGGCGACGGCATCGCCGAGGAAAGCGGGCCTCCCGCCGTCCACCGCACCGGCTGCGCCGGCCGGATCGTGAGTTTCAGCGAGACCGAGGACGGGCGCCTTCTCGTGGTGCTGGCCGGCGTCGCCCGCTTCGATGTCGGCCGCGAGCTTGAACCGGCCCAAGGCGGCTATCGCCGCGTGACCTCGCAATTCAGCGCCTGGCGGGCCGATCTCGACCATGCCGACGAGGCGGTGTCGCTCGATCGCGACCGGCTGTTGGCCGCGCTCGGGGCGTTCTTCCGTGCCAAGGGGCTGAAGGCCGACTGGGATCAGGTCCGCCAAGCCACCGATGGCAGTCTTGTGACGTCGCTGTCCATGATGCTGCCCTTCTCACCGACCGAGAAGCAGGCGCTGCTTGAGGCGCGCGACGGCACCCAGCGCGCCAAACTCCTGACGGCATTCCTGGAACTCGCCGCTTTTCCCGGCAGCGACGATGGCCCCAAGCGGGCGCATTGACGGCATCGCGGTCACGCGGCCCCTGTGCTATAGCGTCAATGAACAACACAGGAAGCCCGGTCCCGATGGCTCCCCCGTCGTCGTCCCCGCCGGATACCGCGCCGCGTCGCGCCGGCATCGATCCCAAGCTGCTCGAAATCCTGGTGTGTCCGGTGACGCACGGGCCGCTGGAGTACGACGCCGCGGCAGGTGAACTGCTGAGCCGCAAGGCGGGCCTCGCCTACCCGATCCGCGATGGCATTCCGATCATGCTGGCGGGCGAAGCGCGCCAGCTGCAGGACACGCCGTGACCTCGACCGACATGTGGCCCAAGTCGGTGCCGGACCAGGGCTCCTACGAGTCCGAGGACGCGCCCTGGCCGCAGGAGCTTCGCCTGTTCAAGGAAGAAGGCCGGCTGGAGATCGATTTCGCAGACGGCAGCTCCTACTCGCTGCCCGCTGAGTATCTTCGAGTAGAGAGTCCGTCGGCCGACGTGCTGGGGCATGGCCTCAACCGCAAGAAGATCGTGTCGGGCCGTCGCCATGTGAAGATCGCGGCCGTCGAGCCGGTTGGCCACTACGCCATCCGCATCGTGTTCGACGACAAGCATGACACCGGCATCTACAGCTGGTCCTACCTGCGCGAACTCGGCGACACCTACACCGAGCGCTGGAACGCCTATCTCGCGGCACTCCTTTATCGCGGATTGAGCCGCGACCCCTGACCGGCGATGCGAATCGCAATCGCGGGTGCGGGCATCGGCGGGCTGACCGCCGCGATGCTTCTGAAAAAGGCGGGATTCGACGTCGTCGTCTACGAGGCGACGAGTGAACTGCGGCCGCTCGGCGTCGGCATCAATATCCAGGCCGGCGCGGTGCGTATCCTGTCGCAGCTGGGTCTCGAGCCCGCGCTCGCCGCCACCGCCATAGAGACCGCCGAGCTGCGCTTCGCCAATCGCCATGGTCAGACCATCTGGGCGGATCCACGTGGCCGGCGGGCGGGCCTGCCCTGGCCGCAATTCTCGATCCATCGCGGCGAACTTCAGATGATCCTCTACCGCGCGGCGCAGGCGATGCTGGGCGCCTCCGCGCTGCGCTTGGGCCGGCGCATCGCGGGCTTCGAGCAGCGCGGCGCGCGCGTCCAAATGCGCTTCGTCGATCGCGATGGCGCGCCGGCGGAGACCGCCGAGGCCGACCTGCTCATCGGCGCCGACGGCATCCATTCGGCGGTGCGCGCGCACTATCATCCCGACGAAGGTCCCCCCAAGTGGCAGGGCATCCTGATGTGGCGCGGCGTCACCGTCGGCAAGCCGTTCCTCGGCGGCGCGACCATGGTGCAGGCCGGCCATCACACCCAGAAGTTCGTGTGCTATCCGATCAGCCGCGCCCATGCCGAGCGCGGCGAAGCGCTGATCAACTGGATCTGCGACCTGCACATGGGCGAGAGCCAGATGCTGCGGCGCGAGGACTGGAACCGACCCGGCCGGCTGGAAGACTTCCTGCCGCGCTTCGAGGAGTGGCGCTTCGACTGGCTCGATGTGCCCTCGGTGATCCGCGCCGCGCATCAGGTGCTCGAGTTCCCGATGGTCGACCGCGATCCGCTGCCACGCTGGAGTCACGGCCGCGTCTCGCTGCTGGGCGATGCCGCACACCCGATGTATCCCATCGGCTCCAACGGCGCGTCGCAGGCCATCCTGGACGGCGAGGCCCTGACGCAGGAGCTGGGTGCAGGTAGCGACCCCGAAGCGGCGCTCCTCCGCTACGAGGCCAAGCGACTGCCCGCGACCGCACGCATCGTCGAGAGCAACCGGCGCAAGGGCATCGATGTGATGCTCGACATTGTCGAACAGCGCGCACCCGATGGATTCGAAGATCTGGAGAGCGTTCTGCCGGCGATCGAGCTAGAGCGGATCGTGGGCGACTACAAGAAGCTGGTGGCGCAAGATCGCGAGACGCTCTTGCAACTGGCTGCCGATGCCGGTCGAAGCTGAACCCTGTTCCAGAGCCGGTCCGCTCCGCGCGCTTGAGCGCCGCGCCCGTCCCCAGACATCCAGCGCCCGCCCCGAAACGCAGAAGCCGGCCCCTTCGGGCCGGCTTGCGCGGTGGCGGTTTATACCGGCCACTACGTCGCCGGCCACCACCGGTACGAAAAATGCCAGAGAGCCATGACGGAAATAAGGCATTTCCGCTGTATCTTTGTTCCTCGCGTTCCCAGAGTTGGTATGGTCCCCGCCGGTCATGACTATCGCTAGTTTCACCTCGCACGGACGACGGCCGCGATGAGTCTCGCGCGCGCAATCGCGACGGTGGGCGGGTTCACGATGCTGAGCCGCGTGGCGGGCTTCGTGCGCGACATGGTGCTGTCGGCGGTGCTGGGCGGCGGCGCGATCGCCGATGCATTTTTCGTCGCGTTCAAGCTGCCCAATTTCTTTCGCCGCCTGTTCGCCGAGGGCGCCTTCTCGGCGGCCTTCGTGCCGATCTTCGCGCGCGAGATGCAGGCAGGTGGCCGCGATGCCGCCATCGCGTTCGCGCGCGAGGCGCAGGCCGCCTTTCTGCTGGTGCTCCTGCCGTTCGTGATCGTCCTGGTGATCGCGATGCCCTGGGTGATGCGCCTGCTGGCGCCGGGGCTCACCGACGATCCGACCTTTGCGCTCGCGATCGATCTCGGGCGCATCTGCTTCCCCTATCTGCTCTTCATCTCGCTAGTGTCCCTACATGGCGGCGTGCTGAACGGGATCGAGCGCTTCGCCCATGTCGCGGCGACACCGATCCTGCTCAATCTCGCGATCATCGCCGCGGTGCTCGGGCTGACCCCGCTGCTGCCCAACGGCGGCTATGCGGCGGCGATTGGCGTCACGCTCGCCGGCCTGCTGCAGTGGCTTTGGCTGGTGCGCGCGGCGCATGCGGAGGGCGTGGGCGTCGGCTTCACACGGCCGCGCTGGACCGCGCGCGTGCGTCGGCTGGTCACCCTCGCCACACCGGTGGCCGTCGGCGGCGGCGTGCAGCAGATCTCGCTGTTCCTCGACGTGGTCTGGGCGTCGTTGCTGCCGGCCGGCGCGATCTCGGCGCTCTACTACGCCGACCGCGTGGCCCAGCTGCCGCTGGGCGTCGTCGGCGTCGCGATCGGCACCGCACTTCTGCCCATGCTCGCGCGTCAATTGCGGGCCGGCGAGAACGACGCGGCGATGGCCAACCAGAACCGCGCGCTTGAGTTCGGCTTCCTGCTGGCACTGCCCGCCGCCGTCGCGCTCTGGGTGCTTGCCGAACCGCTGGTCCGCATGCTGTTCGAGCGTGGCCGCTTCGGCAACGAAGACGCGATCCGCGCCGGCCAGGCGCTGGCCGCTTTCGCGATCGGACTGCCGGCCTTCGTGGCGGTGAAGGGGCTCACGCCGGGCTTCTTCGCCCGCGAGGATACGCGCACGCCGCTCTACATCGCGCTCGCCGCCATCGCGGCCAATGTCGCGTTGAACATTTTCTTCCTGAAGGCGACTTCACTCGGTGCCGCCGGCATCGCGCTCGCCAGCTCGATCGCCGGCTGGCTGAATGCCGTGGCGCTCGCCGTTGTGCTGATCGCCCGCGGCCACTGGGTGGCCGATGGCCGGCTGTTCGATCGCGGCTGGCGGATCCTCGCCGCCAGCGCCGGCATGGGCGGCTTCCTGTGGTTCATCGAGCCGCACAGCTACGGCGGCACGGCGACGCTGGGGCTGTGCGTGTCCGGCGCCGCGCTCTACGGCGCCTTCGGTATCGCGCTCGGCATCCTGCGGCGTGACGAGATCGTGGCGCTGTTCAGACGAAGCGCCCCAACCGCACCACCGTCACCCCCGGCCTGAGCGGCCGGTTGGCCGACGGCATCACCAGCACGCAATTGTCGTAGGGCGTCTTCACCGGCTCGCCATCGTCGTGACCGAGCACGGTTCCGGCACGGGCGACCACTTCCTGGCCTTCGAAGATACGGGTGGCGCGGAAGTCACCGGTGCGCGTGGCGATCGCGTGAGTCACCTCGACCACGCGCTGTGCCGCCGGCGCGGGTTGGCGCCAGCCCGCCGGCACGTCCGCCGCATCGACGACACCGGTTTCGACCAGAAACCGCGCGACGATGTCCTTGGCGACCGTCACCGACGAGGCGCGCCAATGTTGGCCGGTCTCGATCAGCAGCGCGTTCTTCGGGCTCGCGGCATCGCCGAAGCCACCATAGTCGCGCATGCGCATGCCGGCGGCGTGGCCCGCGTCGCGCACGATATCGACCGGCGCGCCCAGCCGGCGCGCGAAGGCGACGCCCTTGTCGAGCGGCCCCGACAGCATCAGCGGCACGCCATCATCGTGCATGGAGTGCAGATCGAGCAGCAGATCGGTGCGATCGACGAACGGCCGCATCTCCTCGGCGCGCCGCGTCTCGACCGTGGTCGCGGGCTGGCCGAGCCGGCCCCACACACGGTTGAAGTCCTCGTCCACCATCCGCGACTTGAACGGCGCCGCCGGATCGAAGCTGGCATAGGCATCGACATTGGCGAAGGAAAGAATGAGCGTGCCGCGGCGCGGACCGATCCCGGCGGCCAACAGGTGGTCGACGGCAATCGCGCCGGACACCTCATTGCCGTGAGTAAGCGCGTTCACCATCACGGTCGGCCCCGACGCGGCGGCCTTGCGCACATGGATGTAACGCGCACCGTCGCTGCCCGCCTGCCAGCGCGCGATGTCGGGGAAGGCGAATTCGATGGGCGCGGTCGTGGCCATGCGGGTCCTCTGAACGGAAGGACCCGCACCTTATGGGGGATCGGCCGCGAACGAAACCACGCTGCCCGGTTCGCCGGTTTTCCCGTCGGGCTGCGTCCCGCCGGCCCGACGGACTCTAGGCCTCGCGATACCAGCTCGCGAGGTTCCAGGTGTTGGTGTCCCAGCCGCTCAGATCGACGGCGAGCTTGTGGGCCGCCGCGCCCGCGCCGAGGCGCGCCACCACCGGGATCACCACCACATCCTCGATCACCATCTCGTTGCAGCGGATCAGCATGGCCGCCCGCTTGATCGGGTCGAGTTCGAGCTTCGAGGCGTCGTGCAGCTTGTCGTATTCGGCGTTGCGCCAGCGCGTGATGTTGCGGCCCTGCCACTTGTTGGCCTTGTTCGCGATCTCGCTGCCGTGGAAGGCGCGCATGAACAGGCCCGGATCCGGCGCGTTCGGGCCGGTGTTGTACATCTGCAGATCGCAATAGAACTTGGTGTAGGTGTCCGGGTTCGCGACGTCGGACGAGAAGAACACCGAGGCTGTCACCGACTTCAGTTCGATGTCGATGCCCGCCCGTTGCGCCGCCTGCTTCACGATCGCCTGGTTCTTCTGGCGCGGCTGGTTGATCGAGGTCTGGTAGACCAGTTTCAGCTTCTTGCCGTCCTTGGCGCGGATGCCGTCGGCGCCGCGCACCCAGCCCGCCGCGTCGAGGAGCGCGTTGGCCTTGTCGACATTGAACTCGAACTTGGTGGTCTTCGAGCGGAACCGGTCGGGATTGTTCACGTAGTTGGGTGTCGCCGTGCCGGCGCGGCCGTAGATGTGCTTCTCGACCGAGTCGCGATCGACCAGCAGGTTGAGCGCGCGGCGCACCGCGACGTCGGACAATAGCGGATGCTTGGTGCTCGCCGCCGAGCGCTCGCCATCGACCTCGGTCCAGGGGTCGGTGGTGTTGAGCTGGATATGCTCGATGCCGCCGCCCTTGGTGAAGACCATGCGGCCCTTGCCGCCGCGCTCCAGCCGGACCAGCACCTCGTCCTCGACCTGCATGTTCCAGGCGAAGTCGAACTCGCCCGTCTGCAGCACCGCCCGCGCCGCCGAGGCGGCGTCGCCGCCGCCCTTCATCTCGATGGCGTCGAAGTACGGCTTGTTGGCCTGGTGGTAGTTGGGATTGATGACGCCGGTCACGAGATCGCCCGGCTTGAAGTCCTTGAACATATAGGGGCCGGTGCCGACCGGCTTGAGATTGGTCGGCGCTTCGCGCGACTTGGCGCCGGTGAAGTCGGCGAAGAGGTGCTTGGGAATGATGCAGCCGGCCGAGCCCACGAACGCCTCCGCCCAGAACGGCGTCGGTTCGTTGAACTTCACCCGCACCGAGAGCTGGTCGATCTTCTCGACGGTCACGTCCTTGTAGGCGCCGCTGGTGACGGCGGCCGTGGCGGGATCGCGGGCATATTCCCAGTTGAACACCAGATCGTCGGCCGTGCAGGGCTTGCCGTCGTGCCAGGTGATGCCGGGCTTCAGCTTCCAGACAACGGAGCGGCCGTCGGCCGCCAGCGTGCCGTCCTCGCGGCTCGGGATCGAGGCTGCCAGCACGGGCCGGAGATTCCCTTCGGCGTCCCAGCCGGCAAGCGGCTCGTAGAAGAGCTTGCTGCCATCCTGATCCTTGGTGCCGACCGCGAAGTGCGGATTGAGGAGCGTCGGGCCCTGCCACCACAGCACCTTCAGCAGGCCGCCGCCGCCGCGTTTGGTCGGCTTGTAGGCAAACGGGGTGGCCGGCTGCGCCATCGCCACACCGCCCAGCGCCAGGATCTGGTTGGCAAACGGTGCGGCGATACCGACCGCCGCCATGCGCCGCAGGAAGGAGCGGCGCGCCATCCGGCCGCTCGCCACATCATCGATCATAGACTTCAGGTCATGCTCGTTCATCGCAGGCCTCCATCGCGGGAATATGCAGCAAAGGCGATGCCAGCAGGCCCGAGCGCCGCCGTCAATCGTCGCTTGATCGGAATCGGCGCCCGGGCGATACCCGCCGGCCCCTGCCCTCCAACGGCGGGGTACGCGGAGGTCCAAACCCCGCGGCCCTTCCCCAGACCCCGGAGTCCACATCCATGAGCGACCCCACGAACGCCCCCGTGAACCCGCACCTCGCCGCCTATGCCGCGCGCGGCCTCAAGGGCCGGATCCTGTCCGGGGTGCAGCCGACCGGCAATCTCCACCTCGGCAACTATCTCGGCGCGATCCGCAACTTCGCCCGCCTGCAAGGCGACTACGAGTGCTTCTATTGCGTGGTCGACCTGCACGCGATCACCCAGCCGCAGGACCCCGCCCAGCTCGCGGCGCAAACCCGCGAAATCGCGGCCGCCTATCTCGCCGCCGGCATCGACGCCTCCCGCCACGCGATCTTCAACCAGTCCGCCGTGCCCGCCCATGCCCAGCTCGCCTGGGTGTTCAACTGCGTGGCGCGCCTCGGCTGGATGAACCGCATGACCCAGTTCAAGGAGAAGGCCGGCAAGGACCGCGAGAACGCCTCGCTTGGTCTCTACGCCTATCCGGCGTTGATGGCGGCCGACATCCTGATCTACAAGGCGACCCATGTGCCGGTCGGCGAGGACCAGAAGCAGCATCTGGAGCTGACGCGCGACATCGCGATCAAGTTCAATAACGACTTCGCCCAGCCCGACTTCTTTCCGGTGACGGAGCCCTTGATCCTGGGCGCCGCCACGCGCGTGATGAGCCTGCGCGACGGCACCAAGAAGATGAGCAAGTCCGACCCCTCGGACTTCTCGCGCATCACACTGACCGACGAGGCCGACGCGATCGCCCAGAAGATCCGCCGCGCCAAGACCGATCCGCACCCCATGCCGGCCGACGCCGCCGAAGCCGAGAAGCGCCCCGAGGCCGACAATCTGCTGGGCATCTACGCCGCGCTCGCCGATATCGACCGCGACGCCGCGATCGCGGAGTTCGCCGGCCGGCAATTCTCCGACTTCAAGGCGCGACTGACCGACCTCGCGGTCGAGAAGCTCGGCCCCATGGGCGCCGAGATGAAACGCCTGATGGCCGACCCCGCCCATGTCGACCGCGTGCTGCGCGCCGGCGCCGACAAGGCGAACGCGGTGGCTGAGCCGATCCTGGCAGAAGTCTATCGCGCCGTGGGATTCCTCCGGCCCTGAGGGGCGCGCCGACGGCCGTTGGCGTCAGCGCTGCCGCGCCGGTGGCGCGCCGCCGGAACTGCTCGGGCGCGCACCGGCGCGCAGGTAGAGGCCCTGAAATGTCGCCCGCAGGCCGCCCTCGCCGCCGCACTCGTGGCCGGAAGCGTCGACCGCGAGGTAGGGGCCGATCAGCACACGACTCAGATCGCAACTGCCTCGCGGACTGCCCGAGTAGGTTGCCTGGATGCCGCCGCGCGAAGTGATGGTGAGCGGGCCGTCGGCCTGCGCCGACGGCGCCTGAGTGAACGGGCGGCCTTCGATGGTCGGCACGCTTTCGCCGACCAGCACGAGCGAGCCGCTGGGCGCCAAGCGAATCTGAAGCTCGGCCGACAGCGCCTGATTTCCCCGCTTGAACGGGGTCGCGCCAAAGCGGCCGACCCAGCTCGACACCGGCACGTCAGGCGCCGTGTCGGTGATGCGCAGATCGGCGCGGCGCAACCATCCGGTTGTCGCGGGCACGTCGGCATTGGCGATGTACGACGCCTTGACGAAGGGCGCGTTCCCGCCGGCATCGCTCACCACCACGAGGTCGCCGCGCACGACATAGCCGCCGCGTCGGCAGGCCTCCGTCGGCGCCGGGCAACCCGCGCCATCCCGGTGGAAGTGCGCGCGCTCAGCCGTGACCTCCGCCCCGAATGCGAACTCGGAGATGCCCCGCGTGTGCTCATATTGCGGCGGTGAGCCCTGCGCGGCCGCGGAGCCGGCCCCCATCGCGGCCAGAGCGAGGACAGTCACACCCATACGACTCAAGTTTCCGCTGAACGCCCATATCGACGATCTCCGCTTGCCACTCCACGTGCCGCCGTGGCGGTGACGATGTCTTCCGGCGCCGCCGCACGACAATCTCGGCGCGCTACCCTTCCATCCGGGTCAGCGCCCACTTCACCGTCGTGCCTTCGCGCGGAACCTGGCCGACCAGCACGATCTGTTCGGTGCGGCGCAGCCGTTCGCCGGACGCGAGGTAGACGCTCTCGGCGAGGCCGATGCCGGCGCCGCTTGCACGCAGGCGCCAGCCGCGGCCCGAGGGCAGGCGCATCAGCACCGCCTGGCCGCTCTGCGCCAGCGTCGCCTTCACGGCCGGGTGCAAATGGAAGCGCAGGATGAAGCGCCGGTCGGGCACCGTCACCGGCCGCCCCTCATGGCCCGCGAATCCGTCCTCGCCGCGCAGGTCGCCGCCGTCGGGCGAGAGCCAGAGCCTGCGGCGATGGACGATGCCATAGAGCGAGCGGTAGCCGTCGTGGCTCATGTCGAGCCAATGCGCGCCATCACGATCGGCACGTTCGACCAGCACATTGCCCGCGCGATACTCCAGCGCGCCCTCCGCCGTCACCTCGCTCGAGTTGGTGTCGTCGACCACTGCAGTCGAATGCGCCGCCGTGTAGCGCATGAAGAAGCGCCAGTCGGGCGAGGCCGAGGGATGGGAGCCGCAATTCACGATCAGCCGCTCATGCGCGGCGCTCATCTCGAAGCTCAGCGTGCCGGCATGGGCGTCGGCATCGAGGCCGCGACCGGGCGGGCTGCCGGCATCGACGAGCACCAGCGACGTGCCGGCGGCGAGGCGCTGGAAGCCGCTGACCGGGAGCGTGGGCGGCGGCGGATCGGCCGAGCCGGAGCGCGCCAACACGAGATCGATTGTGGCGCGGTCGCCCTCGGCGGCGCCATTGAAGAGCGCGAGCCCGCCATCGCCATGACGAAAGAAGCGCAGCGCCGGTGCCAGGCGATCGATGGCAGCCAGCATCTCGGGCGGCGCGCGGAGATCGGCCGACGAGAGCGCCGCGCGCAGATCCACGAGGTCGCGCAGCACGGCGAGCTGCAGCTGCGGCGCGCGCTCGCTCACCACGCCGTCATGCAGCACGTAGCGCTTCAGGTGGCGGCCCAGCCGCTGCAGCGCCGCGTCGAGACTCTTGGCAAAGCGCGGGCCCTCGCGGCTGAAGGCGAGGTCGGCGAAGGCGATGGCCTTCAGCACCAGCACCGCCTCGCGGCCGCGCGGCGCGCCGGCGGCACGGCCCGAAGCGCGCAGGAGCTGGCGGCGCTGGCGGGCGAGCGCGCCCACGAAGCGGCCCGCGAAGCCGGCGTCCGCGCCGGCGCTCAGAAAATCGTAGTGCCGGATCCACGCGACCATGCGGGTCGCCAGCACATCGCGCCGCCAGGCCAGCGGCGACCAACGCCATTGCGTGGCGATCCAGTCCTCGATCAGGGCGCGGGCATGGGCGGCCGCCGCGGGCTCGCCAGACTCCCGCAGATCGCGCAGCCATTCGAAGCTGTTCAGGGCCGCGCGCCAGCCGGGATCGCTCGACGTCCGCGACCAGGCGGGATCGCCATCGCCCGGGACGACGTGATCACCCCGACCCAGCGCCACGAACTCGCCCTCCAGCAGGCGACGGCCCGCCTCGGCGTCGCCCGGCCAGGGATCGGGCGCGACGGCGAAGAAGCTGCCGGGCGCGCGCCGGCCCAGCGTGGCGGCATAGGCGCCGGAGCCCAGCAGCCAGCGCAGCGCGCGCGGCAGCTCGGGCGGCGGCGCCGGGCTTGCGAGCGGCGGCGCGCCACCGCGACGCGGAGCGGAGGTCTGGGCCACGCGGGTCTCAGCAGACCGCCGGGCGCCGGTTCCCGCGAGGATCAGGGTCATGGGGCGTCGGACCGCAAGGGGGCATGGGACCGGGGTTTCAGGGACGAGCGAGTGTAGCTGACGGCGGGCCGGCTGGCGACCGGACGGGGCCGCGACTGGGGATTGAAGCCGCCCGGTTCATCCCCAGATTCACTGTCACGGGGATGCCGTTCCGGGTCCCCTGCCCGCTCGCTCCAAGGAGGAGGGTCCGTTGAGTCGTCTGGGTGTTTTCAATTCGCCGCTCTTGCTGGGCTTCGACCAGCTGGAGCGTTCGCTCGATCGGTTGGCCAAGAACGCCGAGGGCTACCCGCCGTACAATATCGAACGTGTCGGCACCAACGGCTTGCGCATCGTGCTGGCCGTGGCGGGCTTCGCCGAGGCCGATCTCACGATCGAGCTCGCGGAGAACCAACTGACTGTGCGCGGCCGACAGGCCGACGATCCGGAGCGGGTCTATCTCCATCGCGGGATCGCCGCGCGCCAGTTCCAGCGCGCCTTCATGCTGGCCGAAGGTATCGAGGTCACCGGCGCGCGCCTCGACAACGGGCTGCTGTCGATCGAGCTGATGCGACCCGAGGTCGAGCCCCGGGTGCGCACGATCAGGATCGACGCGCGGGGCGCAGCGGACGCGCCCATCGACATCGCCGCACGCCGCGGCGGCCGCTAAGGGAGGATCGCGTGGACAGCATCGCATCCGCTTACGTTCGTCTCGCCGACGACGCGTTCCTGGCGCTGGGCGCCCAGCAGGTCGCTTATGTGCGTCGGGTCAATCTCGCCGACGGCCAGCACGCGATTGGCATTTTCTCCGCCGACGGCAAACCGATCGCGGCCGCGCCCTCGGTCGAGATCGCCGAGGCGATGATCCGCCAGCACGATTTGGAACCCGCCCGCGTCCATTGACGCGCGGGCGGCGCTCGCCTGCCGCCGCTCTCTAGGCGGCGTGCAGGGTGGCCGCGGGTTCGACGAGGAGAGCGAAGAGCGCGTCAGCGGCATCCGTGGCGCGAAGCTTCTCGACGAGCGTGCGATCGCGCATCGTGCGCGAGAGCCGCGCCAGCGCCTTCAGATGATCGGCGCCGGCGCCATCGGGCGACAGCAGCATGAACACGAGATCGACCGGCCGCTGGTCGATCGCGTCAAACTCCGCGGGCTGCGCCAGCCGGGCGAACAGCGCCGCCGGCCGCGACATGCCGGCCAGGCGGGCGTGCGGGATCGCGATACCGCCCCCGACGCCGGTTGAACCGAGCCGCTCGCGCTCCAGGAGAAGTTCGAACACCCGTCGGCGATCATGCCCCCACAGACGGGCGGCGAGACCTGCACATTCATCGAGCACGGGCTTCTTGGCCGAGACCTTGAGGCCCGCCAGCACGGCCTCCGGACCCATCAGCAAATCGGCAATTTCCACAATTACACCAAGTGGTTAGCCGGCAAGCCCAAGACGCGGGCCGGCGAGGGGTGGGCCCGTATAGGGCGTGCCCCCCGGACGGTCAAGCAACAGTCCCGTGAAGGGCCAAGGCGGCCTGGGCCGGCGGGATGGCTGCCGCCGCCGGACCCCGGCGCAGCCCGACCCGCCCCAGGCGCCGGCGCTCGGCCGACGAGGGAATGCGGAGCGCCTCGCGATACTTGGCGACGGTGCGGCGCGCGATCTCGATCCCCTCGCCCTTGAGGAGCGCCACCAGCCGGTCGTCGGACAGCGGCCGGACCGCGCCTTCGCCCTCGATCAGCAGCCGGATGCGCTGGCGCACCGCCTCGGAGGAGACGGTGGCGCCGGGCTGGGCGCCGGCCAGCGCCGAGGTGAAGAAGTACTTGAGCTCGAACGTGCCCGAGGGCGTCGCGATGTACTTGTTGGAGGTGACGCGGCTCACCGTGCTCTCATGCAGCTCGGTGGCGATCGCGATGTCGCGCAACACCAGCGGACGCAGCTTGCCAACGCCTTCGCGGAAGAACGCATCCTGCTGCCGCACGATCTCGCGCGCGACCTTCAGGATGGTGGTGGCGCGCTGCTCCAGCGTCTTCACCAACCAGTTGGCCGACTGGAAACGTTCGGCGACGAAATCGCGGTCGGGCCGCGAGCGCGCGCCCTTCATCAGCGTCGCGTGATAGTGCCGATCGACCAGCACGCGCGGCAGCGCCTCGGTGGTGAGTTCGAGATGCCAACCGCGCTCGCCGGTGTCGGGATCGCGCACCTCGCTCAGGACGATGTCGGGCGCGGCGGTGGGCGGCGCTTCAGTATCGAAGGCGAGACCGGGCCGCGGATCCAGCGCCCGCAGTTCGGCAAGCATGTCGGCGAGATCGGCGGCGTCGACGCCGCAGCGCTTGCGCAGGCCGACGAGATCGCCGGACGCGACCAGAGCGAGGTTGGCCAGCAACGCTTGCATCGCCGGGTCCAGGCGGTTGCGCTCGGCGAGCTGCGCCGCGAGGCATTCGCCAAGATCACGCGCGAAAAGACCGGCGGGTTCGATCGCGCGCAGGCGACCCCGCACCGCCTCGACGGCCTCCACGGTGACGCCCAGCGCCGCCGCCACGCGCGCCACGTCGACGCGGCAGTAACCGGCGTCATCGAGTTCGCGGGCGAGCGCGTCGGCGATGCGACGCGCGGCGGGTTCTTGGATGGTGAGCCCGATCTGGCGCGCGACATGAGCCTCAAGCGAGAGCGGCTTGTCGGCGAGAAAATCCAGCGCGTCGGGCGCGTCGGGATCGCGACGCACGGTCGAGGCCAGTGCATCGCCGCCGCGATCGGCATGCTCGCGCGTCCAACGCTCGTCGGCTTCGGCGAGCGCCGGCGTGGCGTCCCGCAGGGCCTGGGCGGTATCGACCGGTTCAGCCTCCGGCGGCGCCTCGGGCCCCTCGTCCAGATCGACCGAAGCCTCGGTGAGGAGCGGGTTCTTCTCGAGCTCCTGCTGGAGATAGGCCGCAAGTTCGAGCTGGGAGAATTGCAGCAGCTTGATCGCCTGTTGCAGCTGCGGCGTCATGGCCAAGGCCTGCCGCGGTGCGACGATCAGACTGGGACCGATACGCATCAATTCTCCCCCAAAACGAGGGTGCCCATACCCTCAAGGGAGGTCAATGCAAGAATCGTGCCAAAATTATCGCTCTGAACTGGGACTCACCCGTCCGCCCCCACCTGAACCTCGCGCGCACCCCGCGAGCGCCCAGCCCCGGTAGGGGCTCAGTGGGCAAAAATGTCGGTTTCGGGCCAGCCGGCGAGGTCGAGGCGGGCGCGTGCCGGCAGAAACCGGAAGGCGGCTTCGGCGAGCTCGGTGCGGCCTTCGCGGGCGAGCAGCGCATCCAGCCGGGCCTTGAGTGCGTGCAGGTGCAGGACGTCGGAGGCGGCGTAGGCCATCTGCTCGTCCGTCAGCTGGTCGGCGCCCCAGTCGGAGCTCTGCTGCTGCTTGGAGATCTCGACGCCCAGCAACTCCTTGCAGAGATCCTTGAGGCCGAACCGGTCGGTGAAGGTGCGCGTGAGGCGGGCCGCGATCTTGGTGCAGTAGACCGGCTCACAACGGACGCCGAGGCTATGCTCGAGCACGGCGATATCGAACCGGCCGAAATGGAAGAGCTTCAGCACCTTGGGATCGGCGATCAGCGCCGCGAGGCGTGGCGCCGGCTTGGGCGCGCGCGCGATCTGCACGAGATGCGCGTTGCCATCGCCCGAGGAGAGCTGCACCAGACACAGCCGGTCGCGGTGCGGGTTCAGCCCCATGGTTTCGCTGTCGATGGCGACGACGGATCCGAGATCCAGGCCGGGGGGCAGGTCGTCGCGGTAAAGGCTGATCGCCATTCAGTGCCTGCCTCGAAGGAGCGGCATGGTGCCCAGGAGAAGACTCGAACTTCCACGCCTCGCGGCGCTAGTACCTGAAACTAGTGCGTCTACCAATTCCGCCACCTGGGCACGGCACGCGGCTCGAAGCGGCCGTTCGTTACGGCGGGCCCGCTTCGATGTCAACCGGCGCACCCTTGCGTGGGCGCGTCGATGCTCTATAGCCCAGCACGGGCAGCGCAGCGGAGATGCGGCATGGCGATCAGGGAAGTGACGGTGTTTGGCGGCAGCGGTTTTGTCGGCCGGTCGGTCGTCCGGGCCTTCGCGCGGGCCGGCGCGCGGGTGCGGGTCGCGGCGCGACGGCTGGCGTTCGTCGAGGCCACGCGCACCGCCGGCGAAGTGGGCCAGGTGGTGCCAGTGATCGCCAACCTGCGCATGCCCGATTCGGTGCGGCGGGCGGCCGAGGGCAGTCAGGTCGTCGTGAACGCCGCGGGCATTCCCTTTCAGCGCCTGCGTCAGCGCTACGAGGCCGTGCATGTCGCGGGCGCCGCCGCCATAGCGGAGGCCGCGCGTGCGGGCGGCGCCGAGCGGGTGATCCATATCTCCGGGCTGGGCGCCGACGATCGCGAGTCGCGCAATCCCTTCATCCGCTCCAAGGTCGGCGCCGAGGGCGCCATCGTCGCGGGCTTTCCGCGCGCCACCATCCTGCGGCCCAGTGTCGTGTTCGGGCCCGACGATGCGATGTTCAACCGGATGGCGCGCATCGCCACCACCGCGCCCTTCCTGCCGCTCGTGGGCGATGGCCGCGCGCGGGTGCAGCCGATCTTTGTCGGCGATCTTGCCGCGGCGGTGGTCGCGGCAGCCACTCGCCCCGAAACGGCCGGCATGGTGTTCGAGCTGGGCGGCCCGCGGGTCTTCACTTATCGCGAGATCGCGGCCCTCGTGCTGCGCCAGATCGGGCGCGACAAGCCGGTGATCGGCGTGCCGGCGGCCTTGATGACGATCGGCGGTTGGCTGGCGGAGTTTCTGCCGGTGCCGCCCATCACCGCAGACCAGGTGGGGCTCCTGACCCAGGACAATGTGGTCCGCGCGGGGGTGCCTGGTCTTGCCGAGCTGGGTGTCGCGCCGACCTCGGTGGAGGCGATTCTACCGACCTATCTCGACCGGTTCCGCGCCGGCGGCCGCTACAATCGGGAGGCTCCCATTTAGTCCGGTTTCGATACTATTTTCACCACCAGTCAGAGGGCTAGGCTGATGGAACACCTCTTCTCGGGGTGTCGGCGAAAAAATAGTTATCTATTGTTGACTTAATTTTTGGGCCATGGTGAACTCATCGTGCGCAAGGGAGTTGCGCGCGGGGGCCCATGGTCGAACGGATGCTCAAGTTTGTCGGCACGCCGCAGGCGATGCCGGCGAAGCGGTCGGCCGCGACGCGGCGGCGCGACCACGACGAGATCTATGCCGGCTATGCCGAGGCGAAAGCGGCGGAGCAGGCCGGGCGCTGCTCGCAATGCGGCGTGCCCTTCTGTCAGGTCCATTGCCCGCTCGGCAATCACATCCCGGACTGGCTGAAGCTCACCGCCGAGGGACGGCTGGAGGAGGCCTACGAGGTCTCGCAAGCGACCAACAGCTTTCCCGAAATCTGCGGCCGCATCTGCCCGCAGGACCGGCTCTGCGAAGGCAACTGCGTGATCGAGAAGGGCTTCGAGTCCGTCACCATCGGCGCGATCGAGAAGTACGTCACCGACACCGCCTTCGAGCGCGGCTGGGTGCGCGCGCCGCGCCCGCGCCGCGAATTGGCGTCGAGCATCGGCATCGTCGGCGCCGGCCCCGCCGGTCTGGCGGCCGCCGAGCGGCTGCGCCGGCGCGGCCACGCGGTAACGGTCTACGACCGCCACGACCGCGTGGGCGGCCTACTGATCTACGGCATTCCCAATTTCAAGCTCGACAAGGACATCGTGCAGCGGCGCGAGGCACTGCTGCGCGGGGCCGGCATCGAGTTCCGACTGGGCGTCGAAATCGGCCGTGACCTGGCGCTCGCCGAGCTGCGCTCGCGCCACGACGCGGTGCTGCTGGCAACCGGCGTCTATGCCGCGCGCGAACTGGGCGGACCGGGCGCCGGCCTGCCGGGCATTGAGCCCGCGCTCGACTATCTGATCGCCGCCAACCGCGTCGGCCTCGGCGATCGTCTTCCGGCCGCCGACGAGCGCCGTCTCGACGCGCGCGGCAAGCGTGTCGTCGTGATCGGTGGCGGCGACACGGCGATGGATTGCGTGCGCACCGCCGTGCGCCAAGGCGCGGCCTCGGTCACCTGCCTCTATCGCCGCGACCGCGCCAACATGCCGGGCTCGCAACGCGAAGTGCGTCACGCCGAGGAAGAGGGTGTGGTGTTTTCCTGGCTCGCCGCCCCTCAGGCGTTTGATGGCGCGGGACGGCTGGAGCGCGTGCGCGCGATCCGCGTCCATCTTGGCGTGGCCGACGCCTCGGGTCGGCAGACCCCGCGCGAGATCGCGGGCTCGGGCTTTGAACTGGAGGCCGATCTCGCCTTGAAGGCGCTGGGCTTCGATCCCGAGCCTCTGCCGACGCTCCTCGCCGCGCCGGACCTCGCGACCCGCGCCAACGGCACGCTGCGCATCGACTCGAAGAGCTTCCAGACCTCGCTGGATGGCGTCTATGCCGCCGGCGACATCGTGCGCGGCGCCTCGCTGGTGGTGTGGGCGATCAAGGACGGCCGCGACGCCGCCGATGCCCTCCATGCGCGCCTCGCCGCGCGCGCCGCGACCCGCGCCGCCGCCTGACCACGGAGAACACCATGCTGACGCTCTACGACTATCCGGACTCCGGCAACGGCTACAAATGCCGCCTGCTGATGGCGTATCTGGGCATCGCCTACCGCTACGTCACGAAGGACATTCTCTCCGGTGAGACGCGCACGCCCGAGTTTCTCGCGCGCAATCCCAACGGCCGCATCCCGTTGCTGGAGCTGGAAGACGGCACGCACATCGCGGAGTCGGGCGCGATCCTCTGGTATCTGGCCGATGGCACGAAGTTCCAGCCGGCCGGCCGGCTCGCGCGCGCGCAGACGCTGCAATGGATGTTCTTCGAACAGTACAGCCACGAGCCCTACATCGCGGTGGCGCGTTTCTGGCGCCACTATCTCAAGACGCTGTCGCCGTTGCAGGAAATGGATCTGCCGGAGCGCATGAAGAAGGGCTATGCCGCGCTCGCCGTCATGGAAGGACACCTGGCGACGCGTCGCTACTTCGTCGAGGACCGGTTCGGTCTCGCCGACATCGCGCTCTATGCCTACACCCACGTTGCGCATGAGGGCGATTTCGACCTCGCCCCCTACCCCGCGATCCGCGCCTGGATGGAACGCATCGCCGGTCGCGGCGGCCATGTCGCGATAGACCAGTATCCACGCTGAGACCGAGGGAGAGACGTCATGCCGATGATCCGTGTTGAGATGTTCGAGGGCCGTACGCTGGAGCAACGCCGCACGCTGGTGCGCGAGCTGACTGATGGTACCTGCCGGGCCCTGGGCTGCACACCCGACGCCGTGCAGATCGTGCTGACCGACATCAAGAAAGAGAACTGGGCCGAGGCCGGCAAGCTCTTCGCCGATCCATGAGCGCGCGCCCCGACTTCGTCGCGGCGTGGGACGCGGGCCGTCGCCGTCTCGCCGACGCCTACGGCTACGACCCGACCGTCGAGTCCGACGCCTGCGGTGTCGGCCTCGTCGCCGCTCTCGACGGCAGGCAGCGCCGCGACGTCGTGGTGGCGGGCATCGATGCATTGCGCGCGGTCTGGCACCGGGGTGCCGTCGATGCCGACGGCAAGACCGGCGATGGCGCGGGTCTGCATGTCGAGATCCCGCAGGATTTCTTCAAGGACCATGTCCGCGACGCCTCCGGCGAGGCGCCGCAGGTCGGCCGTATCGCGGTCGGCATGGTGTTCCTGCCGCGCACCGATCTCGCGGCGCAGGAACGTTGCCGCGTCATTGTCGAGACCGAGACGCTTCGCATGGGCCACCGCATCCTCGGCTGGCGCCAGGTGCCGGTCGACATCTCGGTGATCGGCGAGAAGGCGAACGCCACGCGGCCGGAGATCGAGCAGCTGCTGCTCGGGCGCGGCGACCCGGCGATCGACAATCGCGAATTCGAGAAGCAGCTCTTCATCCTGCGGCGGCGCATCGAGAAGGCCGTGCTGGCCGAGAATCTCGACGGCTTCTATGTCTGCTCGCTGTCCTGCCGGTCGGTGATCTACAAGGGCATGTTCCTCGCCGAGCATCTCTCGGCCTTCTATCCCGATCTCGCGGACGAGCGCTTCGTGTCGCGCTTCGCGATCTTCCACCAGCGCTACTCGACCAACACGTTTCCGCAATGGCGGCTCGCCCAGCCGTTCCGCGTGCTGGCGCACAACGGCGAGATCAACACGCTGCCGGGCAACGTGAACTGGATGAAGAGCCATGAGGCGCGGCTCGCCCATGACGGCTTCGGCGCGGCGCTGGAGGATCTGAAGCCGATCGTGCAGCCCGGCCACTCCGACTCCTCGGCGCTCGACAACGTCTTCGAACTGCTGGTGCGCGGTCATCGCAATCTGCCGATGGTCAAGACCATGATGATCCCCGAGGCGTGGGCGGGGAATCCCAACGTGCCGGAGAGCCACCGCGCGCTCTACAACTACGTGAACGGCGTGATGGAGCCGTGGGACGGTCCCGCCGCCATCGCTGCCGTCGCGGGCAAATGGGCGTTGGTCGGCATGGATCGCAACGGGCTGCGGCCAATGCGCTTCCAGCGCACCGAGGACGGTCTGCTGATCGCGGGGTCCGAGGCGGGCCTGGTGCCACGCGAGGAGGCGTCGATCCTGGAGAAGGGCCGGCTCGGTCCGGGCGAGATGCTGGCGGTCGATTTGGAGACCGGCCGGCTGTGGCGCGATCGCGAACTCAAGGATGAGCTCGCCACCGGGCGCGACTACACGCGCTGGATCGGCGGCACGGTCGAGCTCGACTCACTGATTCGCTCCGACGCGCCGGCCGCGCCGCTGTTCGACCGCGACGAGTTGCGCCGCCGCCAGTACGCGGCAGGCTGGACGATCGAGGACCTCGAGACCGTTCTGCAGCCGATGCTGGAGGACGCCAAGGAAGCCGTGGGTTCGATGGGTGACGACACACCGCTTGCGGTGCTGTCCGACAGCTATCGCGGCATGCAGCACTTCTTCCGCCAGAATTTCAGCCAGGTCACCAACCCGCCGATCGACTCCCTGCGCGAGCGCAACGTGATGACGCTCCGCACGCGCCTCGGCAATCTCGGCAATATCCTGGACGAGAGTCCGGAGCAGAGCGTCATGCTCTCGCTGCAGTCGCCGATCGTGCTCAACGCCGAGTTCGCCGCGATGCGGCGCTACATGGGCGACAGCGCTGCCGAGATCGATTGCACGTTCGATCCCGACGGCGGGCTCGATGCCATGCGCCAGGCCTTCGATCGGATCCGCGCCGAGGCCGAAACGGCGGTGCGCGAGGGTTGCCTGCATCTTGTGCTGTCCGACGCCGCGCTCGCGCTGGATCGCGCGGCGCTGCCGATGATCCTGGCGGCGGGCGCGGTGCACGCGCACCTCGTACGCCAGTCGCTGCGCACCTGGACGTCGCTCAACGTGCGGGCCGGCGAATGCCTCGACGTGCATCACGCCGCGGTGTTGATCGGCGTCGGCGCGACCAGCGTGAACCCCTATCTCGCCGAAGAGACGATCGCGGCCCGTCATGCCCGCGGTCTCGCCGGCAAGCGCCCGCTCGCCGAGGCGCTCGCCAACTACAAGCGCGCGCTGGACGACGGGCTGCTGAAGGTCATGTCCAAGATCGGCGTGTCGGTGCTCTCGTCGTACCGCGGCGGCTGCAACTTCGAGGCCGTGGGTCTCTCGCGCTCGCTGGTGCAGGAGTTCTTCCCTGGCATGCCATCCCGGCTGTCGGGCATCGGCCTGCGGGGCGTGCAGGAGAAGGTCGCCGAGCGCCACCGCGCGGCGTTCGACGAGGACGCGATCGCCCTGCCGATCGGCGGCTTCTACAAGGCGCGGCGCGGCGCGGAGGCGCACGCCTTCGACGCCGAGGCGATCCATCTCCTGCAGGACGCGGTCGCGACCGAGTCCTATGCCAAGTTCAAGCGCTACGGCGAGCTGGTGCGCCGCCAGTCGGCGGTGGCGCTGCGCGACCTGCTGGACTTCCGGCCCGACCGCAAGCCGATCCCGGTCGACGAGGTGGAGTCGCCGACCGAACTGCGTCGTCGTCTGGTGGCGCCCGGCATCTCGCTCGGCGCGCTGGGGCCGGAGGCGCACGAGACGCTGTCGATCGCCATGAACCGGATCGGCGCCAAGTCGGACTCGGGCGAAGGCGGTGAGGATCCGGCGCGCTACCGGCCGCGCGACAACGGCGACAACGCCTCCTCGGCGATCAAGCAGATCGCCTCGGGCCGCTTCGGCGTCACCGCGGAGTATCTCAACAACTGCCGCGAGATCGAGATCAAGGTGGCGCAGGGTGCCAAGCCCGGCGAGGGCGGCCAGCTGCCCGGTCTCAAGGTGACCGAGCTCATCGCGCGGCTGCGCCATTCGACGCCGGGCGTGAGCCTGATCAGCCCGCCGCCGCACCACGACATCTATTCGATCGAGGATCTCGCGCAGCTGATCTACGACCTGAAGCAGATCAACCCCGAGGCGCGGGTCTGCGTGAAGCTGGTGGCGCGATCCGGCATCGGCACGATCGCCGCCGGCGTCGCCAAGGCCAAGGCCGACACGATCCTGGTCTCAGGCCACAGCGGCGGCACGGGCGCCTCACCGCAGACCTCGATCAAGCACGCCGGCATTCCCTGGGAGATGGGGCTTTCCGAGGCGCATCAGGTGCTGACGCTGAACCGCCTGCGCGACAAGGTGCTGCTGCGCACTGACGGCGGACTCAAGACGGGCCGCGACGTGGTCATCGCGGCCATGTTGGGCGCCGAGGAGTACGGCATCGGCACGGCATCCCTGATCGCCATGGGCTGCATCATGGTGCGCCAGTGCCACTCCAACACCTGCCCGGTCGGCGTCTGCACGCAGGACGAGGCGCTGCGCTCAAAGTTCACCGGCACGCCGGAGAAGGTCGTCAACCTCTTCAGCTTCATCGCCGAGGAGGTGCGCGAGATCTTGGCCTCGCTGGGCTATCGCTCGCTGCGTGAGATCGTGGGGCGCGCCGATCTCCTGCGCCAGGTCAGCCGTGGCGCCCGCCACCTCGACGATCTCGATCTCAATCCGCTGCTGGTGCGCGCCGATGGCGGGCGCGAGGCCGTACATTGCACGGTCGAGGGCCGCAACGAGGTGCCGGACTCGCTCGACGCCCGCATGATCGAAGACGCAAGGCCGCTCTTCCAGCGTCGCGAGAAGATGCAGCTGCAATATGGCGTGCGCAACACGCACCGCGCCGTCGGCACGCGCCTCGCCGCCGAGATCGTGCGGCGCTTCGGCATGGCCACGCTGCCCGACGACACCATCACCGTGCGCCTGCGCGGCTCAGCCGGCCAGTCGCTCGGCGCCTTCGCGGTCCAGGGCATGAAGATCGAAGTGTTCGGCGAGGCCAATGACTATGTCGCCAAGGGCCTGTCTGGCGGCACCGTCGTCGTGCGTCCACCGGTGTCGAGCCGACTGGTCGCGCACGAGAATGCCATCGTCGGCAACACGGTGCTGTATGGCGCGACCTCGGGCCGGCTCTTCGCCGCCGGCCGCGCCGGCGAACGCTTCGCCGTGCGCAATTCCGGCGCCGACGCCGTCGTCGAGGGCACCGGCGCCAACGCGTGCGAGTACATGACCGGCGGCAGCGTGGTCGTGCTCGGTCCGGTGGGCGTCAACTTCGCGGCCGGCATGACCGGCGGCATGGCCTTCGTCTGGGATCCCGACGCGCGCTTCGCTCTCAACGTCAATCCCGACACCGTCCTGTGGCAGGCGGTCGAGACACCGCACTGGCAGGCGGTGCTGCGCGGGCTGATCGAGGCGCATGGCCGCGAGACCCGCTCGGCGCTGGCGGCTCGCCTGCTGAATGACTGGGACGCCGAGGTGCGGCACTTCCACCAGATCGTGCCGCGCGAGATGCTGACGCGCCTCGCCGCGCCGCTGTCGCTCCCGGCGCGAAAGAAGCGCGCCTGACGACGCCCCCTCCGCAGCAGGGCGCACGCGCGGCCTGGCTGCAGCTGGCCTGGATGGTCGCGTTGTTCGGGCTGGCCTGGCCCGCGATCCGCGTTGGATTGGAGGCCGCGACGCCGCTCTAACTCGCTGTCGCCCGAGCCGGATTGTGCTGCGTCACCGCGTTCGTAGCGCTCGGTCTACTCGGCCAACTCGCGCGGCCGACCCGCGCCGATTGGCCGGTGATCCTGTCGGTGGGCGTCTTCCAGCTCACCTGTTTCTTTCCGCTCGCCAATCTCGGCGTCGAGGTGGTGCCGGCCGGTCGCTCCGGCGTGCTCGCCTACACGACCACGCTCTGGATGGTGCCGCTGGCGTTGCTCGTGGGCGAGCGCGTCGGCTGGCGCGGCCTTGCCGGTGCGGCGCTGGGGCTCGCGGGCGTCGCCGTCATCGTCGACCTGCCGCGCTTCGACTGGCGCGATCGCGCCGTGCTGTTCGGTCATGCCTGCCTATTGCTCGCCGCTCTCTGCTGGGCGATCGCGATCCTGCAGGCCCGCCGCCATCGCTGGCACCTCTCGCCGCTGCAGGTGCTGCCCTGGCAGATGGCGGTCGCCACGATCCTGCTCGTGCCGATCGCCGCGCTCGCCGAACCCGCCGGCCGGCTCGACATCACCGACACGAGCCTCTTGCTGGTGCTGCTGTTGCTGGGTGTGCTGGGTCCGTCCGCGACATGGGCCGCTGTTTCGGTGGCGCGCGCGCTGCCGCCGCTCACCGCCTCGCTCGGCATGTTGGGCGTGCCGTTGATGGGCATCGTGTCATCGTGGGCGTTGCTCGGTGAGCCGATCACGCCCGCCCTCGCCCTCGGCACCGCGCTCGTGCTCGCCGGCATCACCACCGCGATCCTCGACCGACGCGCCTGAGCCAAGAGCCTGCCGCGCCGCGGAACACCGTTGAATCGCTCGCGACCAGAGAGGTCCTTCGCTAGGCTCGGGACGACAGCGGAAACATCGTCCGGAGGCGACATGGCGAGGATCGGGGTCGAGACGCGCGACGGCGTCGCGGTGGTGAGGTTCACCAATCCGCCGCCCGGCTACATGGACGCCACGATGGTGGCCGAGCTTGCCCCGGTGGTCGACGCGCTGCTCGCCGATCCGGCGGTGCGTGTGCTCGTGTTCACCGGCGGCGTGGAGGGCGTCTTCATCCGCCACTACGACGTCGGCGAGCTGAAGGCGCTGGCCGACCGGCTGCGCGCCAAGGGCGCCCGCTTCACCGAGGATCGCCCCTCGCCCGAGGGCGCCTATCACGCGATCCTGCGCCGCCTCGAGGGCGCGCCCAAGCCGGCCATCGCCGCCATCAACGGCACCGCGATGGGCGGCGGCTTCGAGTTCTGCATGGCCTGCGATCTGCGCATCGCCCAGCGCGGGCCGTTCTGGCTCGGCCAGCCCGAGGTCAATATCGGCATCCTGGCCGGCGCCGGCGGCACGCAGCGGCTGGTGCGCCTCGTCGGCGAGGCCCGCGCCCTCGAACTCTCGCTGACCGGCCGCACCGTGTCGCCCGACCAGGCCCAGGCGCTCGGCATGGTGCATGAGGTGGTGGAGGGGCCGGTGCTGGACCGCGCGCTGGCGCTCGCCCGGCATCTCGCCACGCGCTCGCCGCGCGCGCTCGCTCACATCAAGCGGCTGGTTCGCGGCGCGGCCCAGACGCCCCTCGATCGTGGTCTCGCGCTGGAGCGCACGCTGTTCATGGACCTGCTGGTGAGCGACGAGGCGCAGGCGCCGATGGCCGGCATGGTGGAGGGCGGCAAGAGCATTCGCGATTGACGTCGATGCGGCTCAACCGGCGGGCGTTGACGACCGCGCGTCGGGCGCCCCATATGCCGCCCGGAACATCCAACGGACGGATCGATGGCGAACAAGGTCTACAGCGACGCGACGGCCGCGCTCGACGGACTGCTGCGCGACGGCATGATGCTGATGTGCGGCGGCTTCGGGCTGGTGGGCATCCCCGAACGCTGCATCGAGGCAGTGCGCGCCTCGGGCGTGAAGGGCCTCACCTGCGTCAGCAACAATGCCGGCATCGACGGCGCGGGTCTCGGCCTCCTGCTGGAGACCGGCCAGATCGCGCGGATGATCTCGTCCTATGTCGGCGAGAACAAGACCTTCGCCCAGCTCTATCTCTCGGGAAAGCTCGAGCTCGAGTTCAATCCGCAGGGCACGCTCGCCGAGCGCGTGCGGGCCGGCGGCGCGGGCATTCCCGCCTTCTTCACCCGGACCGGTGTCGGCACGCTGGTGGCCGAGGGCAAGGAGACGCGGGTGTTCGACGGCGAGGAGTATGTGATGGAGCGCGGCCTGTTCGGCGATCTCGCGCTCGTGAAGGCGTGGAAGGGCGATCGGGCGGGCAACCTCGTCTTCCGCAAGACCGCGCGGAACTTCAATCCCATGATGGCGACGGCCGCGCGCGTCTGCGTCGCGGAGGTCGAGGAGCTGGTGCCGGTCGGTGCGCTCGATCCCGACCACATCCACACGCCGGGCGTCTATGTGAAGCGCATCTTCAAGGGATCGCCCTACGACAAGAAGATCGAACAGCGCACCGTGCGCAAGGTCTGAGGAGAGAACCGCAATGGCCTGGACCCGCGATCAGATGGCGGCGCGCGCCGCCCGTGAGCTGAAGGACGGCTTCTACGTCAATCTCGGCATCGGCATCCCGACGCTGGTGTCGAACCATGTGCCCGAAGGCATGGATGTGACGCTGCAGAGCGAGAACGGCATGCTGGGCGTCGGCCCCTTCCCGCTGGAGAACGAGGTCGATCCCGATCTCATCAACGCAGGCAAGCAGACCGTCACCGAACTCAAGGGCACGTCGTATTTCTCGTCGGCCGACAGCTTCGCGATGATCCGCGGCGGCCATATCGACCTTTCCATTCTTGGCGCCATGGAGGTCGCGGAGAACGGCGATCTCGCCAACTGGATGATCCCCGGCAAGATGGTGAAGGGCATGGGCGGCGCCATGGATCTGGTGGCCGGCGTGAAGCGGGTGATCGTCACCATGGAGCACGTCTCCAAGGACGGCGCGTCCAAGCTTCTGACGGCCTGCACCCTGCCGCTGACCGGCCGACGCGTCGTCGACATGGCGGTGACCGAGCTCGGCGTGTTCGCCATCGACAAGAAGGGCGCGGGCGGCGTGACCCTTCTCGAACTCGCCGATGGAGTCACCGTGGACGAGGTCAAGGCCAAGACCGAGGCGCGGCTCTCGGTCGGCGCGGGCGTCCGCGCCGCCTGACATGCGGCGGATCGCGGCGTCGATCGACATCGCGGCACCACCTGCCGCGGTCTGGCAGGTGCTCGCCGACTTCGCGCGCTGGGGCGAGTGGAACGCATTCATTCCGCGTCTGACCGGCGAACCGCGCCGCGGCGCGCGTCTCGACGCCACGATCCACCCGCCCGGTGGCGCCGCCTTCCGCGTCCGTCCGGTGATCGTCGACTTCGAGCCCGAGAGTCTGTTGCGCTGGCGCGGCCGGTTCCTGGTGCCCTATCTGGTCGATGGCGAGCACGCGTTTGTGCTGGGACCGGCGCCCGGCGGCACGCGCTTCGGTCACGCCGAGATCTTCTCCGGGCTGCTGGTGCCGTTCATGGGCGGGATGCTCGACCGCACGGAGCGCGGCTTCATCGCGTTCAATGAGGCCCTGAAGCGCCGCGTCGAGAGCGCCGCCTAGGTTCGGTTCGCGCTGAACCGCCTCCGCCCTACCAGCGGGCGAGGAACTGCCGCAGAGGTTCGGCGCCCGGATTGGTGAAGCGCCGCTCGATCGCCACCGAGCGCGTTGTGGCGCCGGCGCCGTAGTAGAGCGCGTTCCAGTCGTTGTCGGGGTCGACGTAGGAGCCTTCGAGCGAGGCGCCGGCGAAGAGGCCCTGCGATCGGGCGAAGACCACGATGTCGGCGCCGGCCGCGGTCGTGGTGCCGGCCTGCACGCCCGCGCCCACCGCCACCATCGTGACGCCGGCGCCCGCACCGAACTTGAACTTGCTGTCGATCAGCGCTTCGAGGCCCTTGTCGGTCAAGAGAATCAGCACAAGCTCCGAAACCTTGCCACCGATCTGCAGGCCGATGCTGCCCGATCCCATGGCGTAGAAGGCGGGATAGCTCCAATTGCCAGGCCCGCTGCGAGTCAGCAGAACGCCGCGCCCGCCTGAGGCGCCGAGGATGAAGCCGCCCTCGACCATCGACGGCACGATCATGATCGCCTTGGCGCGCGCGACGTTGCGCACGGCTTCGGGGAATTCCTTGTCGTTGATGACGTTGCGCGCCGCGACCAGCGCATCATCGACCAGCGCCTGGCGCCGGGCATCGGCCCAAGCGGGGGTGGCGGCGGCGAGCGCGAGAGCGGAACCGGAAGCGGCCAACAGGTGGCGGCGGGTGGGAGTCATGTCGGGCTCCTTTGTGGGCGGCCCGCGCCGGGGAAGCGCTGTCGGGACCGCAAGGAGCATCGTACCACGTTTCGCGGCGAAATTGCGGCGCGGCGTGGCTCTCGGGACCCCTATCGCGCCGCCCGCGGCCGGTCTTTCAGCACCAGCGGCAGGCCTGCGCTCATCAGCACGACGCGATCGGCAAGCGCGGCCACACGCATGTTGAGGCGGCCCTGGGCGTCGCGGAACGCGCGGCCTAGCGGCGTCTCGGGAACGATCCCAAGCCCCACCTCGTTGCTGACCAGAACGACGGGCACGGCGAGCCCGTCCAGGGCGGCCGCGAGATCGTCGGTCGCCTCGTCACGGTCGGCATCGGCGCCCATCAGGTTCGACAGCCAGAGAGTGAGGCAATCCACCAGAACCGGCGCCCCGCGCCCGGCGGCATCGGCCAGCGCCCGAGCAAGCGCCAGCGGCTCCTCGATGGTCGTCCAGTGCGGTCCGCGCCGCGCGCGATGTGCGAGGATGCGGGTGGCCATCTCCATGTCGCCCGGCTCGGCGGTGGCGATATAGGTCGCCGCGCGCGGTGGCGCGCCCTGCAGCGTGCCGCTCGCCAGCGCCTCGGCGTGCGTGCTCTTGCCCGACCGCGCGCCGCCCAGCACCAGCGTGACCGGCGGCAACGGAAAGGTCGGCGCGTGTTCCATCAACCGGCGCGGGCGGTAACGCACCAGCAGGCCGAAGCCAGCACGAAACCCTCGGGGCCGGCGTGCGGTTTCAGCGCTTCGGTAATGGCGGCACGCGCCGCCCGTGCCTGCTCCGGCGTCGCTTCGGCAAAGGCACGTGCGAGCGCGCCGAACTTCGCAAGCTCATCCAGGACCGTCTCGACATCGCGCCCCAGAGTCATCGGCCGATCGAGGGGCCGCAGGGTCGCGTCGACGAAACCGGAGGCCGCGAGGATGCGTTCGACCCGCGCCCGATCGCCGAAGGAGTACTGACCCGGCTCCTCCGGGCCCGGACGCGGCAGCGGCGGCAGGTGCGGCGCTGCCGCGAGAATCGGCACCAGTCCCCAGGGGTTCTCGCGCAGCGTCCGCCAGCAGACGAACGCGAGACGCCCGCCGGGTTTCAGCGCGCGTCGCAGATTGGCGAAGGCCGCCACCGGGTCGGCGAAAAACATCACGCCGAAGCGCGAAAACAGCAGGTCGAACGAGGCCGGCGAGAATCCGTGGGTCGCGGCATCGGCCGTTGCGTAGCTGAGGTGCGGCGGTCCCCCGGCCACGCGCGCCGCCTCGATCAGCGGCGCGGCGATGTCGAGACCGAGCACTTGCCCCTCCGCGCCGACCGCCTCGGCGAGCGCGCGGCTGGAAACGCCGGGTCCGCAGCCGATATCGAGGACTCGCTCGCCCGGCCGCGCGGCGGCGGCGGCGAGCGCATCGGCGCCGTAGCCTGCGATCCCCCGCTCGATGCGATCCCGTGCGGCCAGCCAGCCCTTGGCGCCCGGCCCGTTCCAGAACGCCGCCTGTTCGGCCGCGAGATCGCGCGACTGGCTCACGCCCGCGATCCGGCGTGCGCGCCCGCCGGCAGTGCCCGCGGCATGTAGTTGTGCCAGGCGACGCGCCACGCATGCGCCGGATCGGCCTGCTCGAAATGCTCGATCAGGGTGATCGAGACGTTCTCGACCTCGAAGCGCACCGCCGCCTCGGCGGGCAGCGAGAAGGCATGGGCCATCGCCGCGCGGATCGTGCCGCCATGCGCGGCGACCACGATATCGCGGCCGCGATGCTGGGCGTTCAGCCGGTCGATCGCGGCGACCGCGCGGTTCTTCAGATCGACGAAGCTCTCGCCGCCCGGCGGCCGCTGCTCCGGCGGATTGAGCCAGAAGAGATGGTTGTCGCCGTGATGATCGGCGATCTCGGCGTAGGTGAGGCCCTGCCAATCGCCGAAATGCTGTTCGGCGAAGGCCGGCTCGATCGCGAGCGGCGCCATGTCCGCGCCGGCCCGCCCCAGATGCTCGGCGGTCTTGCGCGCGCGCAACAGATGCGAACTCACCCACACCGCGCCGCGCGGCAGCAGGGACGCCTGGTGGCGAAACAACGCCTCGTCGCTCACGTCGCAATCCTTGTCGGACTGGCCATAGCAGCGCCGCTCCGGATTGGGCACCGGCGCGTGCCGCACCCACCACCAGCGCGTGATCGCGCCCGTCACCTTGGCACCCGTCGCCATCTTCGCCTCGTCCGTTGCGGGGCGTTCTCTTTAGAGCGGATCGCGCCGCGAGGGAACCGGACGAGCGCCCGCGCTTCAGCGCGCGATGAGCGACGCCGCGACCACGAGGAAGGTGAGTTCGCCGACCTGCTGCACCGCGCCCAGCGTGTCGCCGGTGTAGCCGCCGATGCGCGCCGCGATCCAGCGCGCGGCCCCGGCGGCCGCCAGCACCGCCAGCACCGGAGCCAGCACGGCCGCGAAGAAGCCCTTGCCCACGAGCAGCAGGAACGCGAGCAACCCGCCGAGCACGAGCGTCAGCCAGACCTCGGTATCGGCGGGCTTGCCCAAACGCGCCGCCAATCCCTCATCGCGCACGGGGGCGAATGCCAGCAGCGGATAGGCGAGCGCCGCCCGGGACACGGCGTGGGCGGCAACCAGCAAGGCAAGCCCGGTCGCCGCGCCGAACGAGGCGAGGGCGGCCACCTTGATCAGCACGGCGAGCGCCAGCGCCAGCACGCCGAACGTGCCGTTGCGGCTGTCTCGCATGATCTCCAGCCGACGCTCGAGCGCGAGCCCGTGAGGCCCCAGCCCGTCGGCGGTATCGGCGAGCCCATCCTCGTGCAGAGCGCGCGTGATCAGCACCCCGGCGCCGACCGCGATCGCGGCGGCGAGCCAGCCGATGCCCGAGATGCCCTGGACGACCGCGAAGGCAAGGCCGCTCGCCAGGCCGACACCGGCGCCGACAAGCGGCAACACCGGCAGCACGTCGGCGAGGCGCCACCGCAGCGGGCCCTCGGCGAGCCGCAGGCCGGTGAAGAACGAGGCCTGTTCGCGGGCGGCCTGCAGCCACTCGTCGATCGAGGCGGGACGGCGGGAGGCGGGATCGTCGGGGCTGGCCATGGTCTCCCGAATATAGGATGGTCCGTGCCCGCCGGAAGGACCCCAACCGCACGAATGACCCGCGATGCCCCCAACTTCGAGGAAATCCGCCGGATTCTGGCCGATCAGCCAGGGCCGGAAATGGAGGCCGTGACCGAGGTGGTGGCGCGGCAGGCGACACTCACCAAGCCGGCCGGCGCGCTCGGCCGGCTGGAGGAGCTGGCGGAGTGGCTGGCCGGCTGGCAGGGCCGTGCCACGCCCCGGGTCGAGCGACCGCGCATCGCCGTCTTCGCCGGCGCACATGGTGTGGCGGCGCGCGGCGTCTCGGCGTTCCCGAGCGAGGTCAATCGCCAGATGATGGCGAACTTCACCGGCGGGGGTGCCGCGATCAATCAGCTCGCCACGATGCTCGACGCCGACCTGCGCGTCTATGAACTCGATCTCGACACGCCGACCGGCGATATCGTGGACGGCCCGGCCATGTCCGAGGAGCGCACCGCGCGCGCGCTCGCCTACGGCATGATGGCGGCCGAGCCCGGCATCGATGTGCTGTGCCTCGGCGAGATGGGCATCGGCAACACGACCGCCGCCGCCGCGCTGGCGGCCGCCCTGTTCGGGGGCACGGCGCGCGACTGGGTGGGGCCCGGAACCGGCGTCGCGGGCGCGGCCCTGGAACGCAAGGTCGCGACCGTCGATGCCGCGCTCGCGCGTCATCGCGCGGCGATCGGGCGGCGCGATCCGCTGGAGCTGCTGGCGACCCTGGGGGGCGAGGAATTCGCCGCCATCGCGGGCGCCATCGTGGCCGCGCGGCGCGGCCGTATCCCGGTCCTGCTCGATGGCTACGCCTGCACCGTGGCGGCCGCGGTGCTGCAGGTCCTCGACCGGCGCGCGCTCGCCCATTGCCGGGTGGCGCATCTCTCGGCGGAGCCGGCGCATCGCCGCCTGTGCGAGGCGCTGGGCCAGACGCCGCTGCTCGATCTCGGGTTAAGGCTGGGCGAGGCGTCGGGGGCGGCGCTCGCGGTGCCGCTGCTGAAGGCCGCCGCCGCGTGCCTCAACGGGATGGCGACCTTCACCGAGGCGGGTGTAAGCTCGCACCATGCGTAGACGCTCGCTCCTGCTGCTGCCTCTCGCGGCCGCGCTCGCCCTCCCCGCACACGCCCATCCTCCGCAGGCCCTTCAGGGTGCCGAGGCCCAGCGCATGATCGACGAGGTCGTGGCGTTTCGGGCGAAGGTCGCTAAGGCCGCGATCGAAAAGGATTTCACTACGCTGCGTGCGGCCTATGCCGAAAGTTTTACGCACACCCACGGCTCGGGAAAGGTCGACGGCAAGAACGACCGCATCGTCGCCGTACTGGCGGGCGATCCGGTGATCGAGAACGCGCCGACCACCGAGCTGGTGTTCCGCGTGCACACCGGCCCGACCGTGATCGTCACCGGCAAGAGCCCGATCCTGAGCGTGCGAGAACAGAAAACCTACGATTTTCGCTGGATCGCCGTCTACGTGACGGCGGTCGATGGCTGGCAGCTCGCCGTCAGCCAAGCGACACGGCTGCCGCCGCCGCCATAGCGCCGGCCGTCGCCAACCGGCGCAGCTCGGCCGCCGGGACGCGGTTGTCCTCGGCCGGCTGATAGACAACACTGAAAAGGGTCGCCGCCGCGCGTACCGCCTCGCCGAAGGGCGGGTCCGCCTTCTCGAAGGAATCGAAACCGCAGCGCAACATGAAGGGAAGCTGGTCGCGCAGCACGTCACCGGTGGCACGAAGCTCGCCGCGGTAGCCCATCCGTCCGCGCAACAGGCGTGCCTGACTGTACGCGCGGCCGTCGTTGAACTTGGGGAAATGCAGGGCGATGAGTTCGAGGCGTGCCAGCCCGTCGCCGAGCAGGTCCGGCGACGCGGTGTTGGGCAATGAAACCGCCGCGGCCGTCAGATCGAGCAGCCAGGCGTCGAGCGGCAGCGGGGACAGCGCCGACGGGACGGCCCGCGAACCGCTATGCACGGTGACCATACACCTTCTCCTTGTAGGGGTCCGCGCCGAGCCGGCGATACGTGTCGACGAAACGCTCGCCAGCGACGCGGGTGGCGAGATACAGGTCCACCATCGCCTCGATCGCCTCGATGGTGCGCTCCTCGGTCAGCGCGGGACCGAGGATCTCGCCGATGGCCGTCGACCCGGCCTCGGGATCGCCGCCAAGGCTGATCTGGTAGAGTTCGGTGCCGTTGCGATCGACACCCAGGATCCCGATGTGGCCGACATGGTGATGGCCGCAGGCGTTGATGCAGCCGGAGATCCGAACCTTCAGTTCGCCGATCTCCTGCTGGCGGGCCGCGTCGCCGAAGCGCAGTGACAGGCGCTGCGCGAGGGGAATCGAGCGCGCGTTGGCGAGCGCGCAGTAGTCCAGGCCGGGACAGGCCACGATGTCGCCGATGCGACCCGCGACCGGGTCGGCGAAGCCCAGCGCGTCGAGCGCCCTCCAAAGAGCCTGCAGGTCGTCGAGGGGAACCCACGGCAGTATCAGGTTCTGCTCGTGGCTGACCCGGACCTCTCCGGAACTGTGGCGATCGGCGAGATCGGCGACCGCGTCCATCTGCGTGGCGCTGGCGTCGCCTGGCGGCGCCCCCAGCTGCTTGAGTGCCGCCGTGACAATCGCATAACCGGGAACCCGGTGTGGGGTCACGTTCGCGGCGAGCCAGCGCGCGAACGCGCGGTCGCGCGCCCGCAGGCGTTCGACGTCCTCGGAGCGCGCCGGCCGGGCCGCCAGCGCCGGAGCCGCGAACTGGCGCGCGATCGCGTCGATGACCTCGTCCGGCAATCGCAGCGCCGTCCCGCGGAGCGCGTGGAACTCGGCGTCGACCTCCCCGCGCATGCGTTCGGCGCCGATCTCATGAACGAGGATCTTGATCCTCGCCTTGTAGAGGTTGTCCCGTCGCCCGTAGCGATTGTAAACGCGCAGCGTCGCCTCGAGGTAGGCGAGCAAATCCTCGCGAGGCAGAAAGTCGCGTAGCGTCTTGCCGATCATCGGTGTGCGGCCGAGACCGCCGCCGACGATCACCTCGAAACCGACCGCGCCGGCGGGGTCGCGGTGCAGACGCAGCCCGATATCGTGGACGCGCACGGCGGCGCGGTCGCGCGGCGAACCGGTCACCGCGATCTTGAATTTGCGCGGCAGGAACGAGAACTCGGGATGGAGCGTCGACCATTGGCGCACGATCTCCGCCCAGATCCGCGGATCCTCGACCTCGTCGCCGGCGGCGCCGGCGAAATGGTCGGCGGTGACGTTGCGGATGCAGTTGCCGCTGGTCTGCATGGCGTGCATGTCGACCGCCGCCAGGGCTTCAAGAATGTCCGGCGCGTCCTCCAGCCGGATCCAGTTGAACTGCAGGTTCTGGCGCGTGGTGAAATGGCCGTAGCCGCGGTCGAAGCGACGGGCGATGCCCGCGAGGGCGCGCAGCTGGCCCGACGTCAGCGTGCCGTAGGGGATCGCCACCCGCAGCATGTAGGCGTGCAGTTGCAGATAGAGCCCGTTTGTCAGGCGCAGCGGCTTGAACTGCTCCTCGGTGAGGTCGCCCGAGAGCCGACGCGCGACCTGGTCGCGGAACTGCGCGACACGCTCGGCGACCAGCGCGCGATCGTGGGCGTCGTAGCGGTAGAAATAGCTGTCAGGCATAGCGCGACGCTCCGGCGGCCAGGACGGGGAATGTGAGACCGCCAACCCGGATGCGCTCGCGCATCGACACGGGCACGGGCGCGCCGTCCACGAGCTCGACCGCCACCAGATAGGGTTCGACCGTCGCGGTCGCCGCGCCGCGGGCCCTGGGGAGCAGGGTCTCGGCAGCCGCGGGATCGTCGGCGACGACGGCGTCGTTGAAATCGGGCGACCAGTCTCCGGATCGCGTGAAGAACACCACAACACCGTCGGACAGCCGGTTGGCGGTCACGATCTGGTGGGTTCCGCGCAGGTTCTTGGCCATCAGGCGACCTCCTCGGCCGGCGCGTATCGAGGCTCCGCGCCAGCGAGGGAGGCGACCGCGCCGACCACGATCAGCGTGGGCCCGGCGCCGCCACGCGCGACATGCGGCGCGGCGAGGCGCGGCAGGTCGGCGAGTGTGCCCGTCGACAAACGCTGTCCGGCGCGGGTTCCGCTCTCCACGATCGCGACCGGTGTCGCGGCCGCCAGTCCGCGCGCGAGCATCCGGTCGCGCACTGACGCCGCCTCGGAGGCGCCCATGTAGACCACCAGCGTCTGGTCAGGGGCGAACGACGCCGGCCAGCCATCCGCGGCGCCAACGCCGGCGCCATGGCCGCTGAGCAGCGTCACCGACGACGCGTGGCGTCGGTCCGTGAGGGGAATGCCGACGGCGGCGGCGCACCCCAAAGCCGCGGTGACGCCCGGCACCACGGTCCAGGGCAGGCCCTCGCGGCGCAACGCGTCCACTTCCTCGCCGCCCCGGCCGAACACGAACGGGTCGCCAGATTTCAGCCGGACCACGATCTGGCCGCGCTTCACGCGCGCGACCAGTTCGCGCTCGATGTCGGCCTGTCGCCAGCCGGGAGCGTTCTTGCGCTTGCCGACGGCGATCCGCTCCGCCTCGCGGCGCGCTCGGTCGAGGATGGCGGGGGGCACCAGATGATCGTGCAGGATGACGTCGGCCTCCTGCAGACACCTCAACGCGCGCAAGGTCAGCAGGTCCGGATCGCCGGGGCCCGCGCCGACAATGTGCGCGATCCCGATGGACGGACCTACCCGGAGTGCCGCGTCGGTCCTTGCCTGGATTTCGGACCGGTCGGCCGACAGGGCCAGGCCCCCGTTCGCGCCTCGGAGCCAGCGGCGCCAGAACGCGCGCCGGTCGGCGCTTGCGGGGAGCGCCGCGGCGACCCGGTCGCGCAACGCCTCGGCGGCGCGGGCAAGACGACCCAGACCGGCCGGCAAGATGGCTTCGATCTCGGCGCGCAACAGCGTAGCGAGCGTCGGCGACGCGCCGCCGCTCGAGATCGCCACGATCATGGGATCGCGATTGACGATGGCCGGCAAAATGAAGTCGCACTGCGCGGGGCGGTCGGCGACATTGATCGGTACGCCGGCCTGCCGAGCGGCAAGTGCGACGCGGTGATCGGCGACCTCGTCGCCGGTCGCCGCGAAGGCCAGCGCGGCACCGACGAAATCGCCCGGATCGACTAGGCCCGCCAACCGGACACGCACCCGGGCGCCCGCCGCGCTGACCAACTGGCGGCGCCTCTCCGCCGCCGTGGTGTCACCGACAACCAGCACCACGCGGTCTCGCAGATCGTGAAAGGCGGGAAAGTGTCTCACGACAGGAACATCCTCAGGCCGAGATGGAACGAGAGCATGCCCACCGCCTCGACGGCCGCGAGCGCCCACAGTCGCCACCCCACGAACGGTGGCGCGTCGAAGTCGGAAGTGACGTCATCGTCCATGCGGCCATAAAGTGTAGAATTATTTTTTTACATGCCATCATACAGTGAAACACAAGTCAATAACATTTGTTCACTGTGATATACGGCGCACTGCCGATGTCGCCCTCTCGCAACGCAAGACGGGCGCCGGTCGGAGGCTGGTCTGCGGCCGCGAAATCGGCCAGCGTTGTCGCCGGAAATCGGGAGTCCGCGATGAAATTCGGAATCTTCTACGAGCTGCAACTGCCGCGCCCCTGGGGCGTCAACAGCGAGCTCGACCTGCACCACAACGCGCTGGACCAGCTCGAGCTCGCCGATCGGCTGGGCTACGACACGGCCTGGGAGGTCGAGCACCATTATCTTGAGGAATATTCCCACTCCCCCGCGCCGGAGGTGTTCCTCGCCGCCGCCAGCCAGCGGACCAAGCGCATCCGGCTTGGCCACGGCATCATCCAGCTCACAACCAACCATCCCGGCCGCGTCGCCGAGCGGGTGGCGACGCTCGATCTGCTGAGCCGAGGCCGCGTCGAGTTCGGGATGGGCGAGAGCGCCTCGATCACCGAGCTGGAGCCGTTCGGCGTCGACATGACGACCAAGCGCGCGATCTGGGAAGACGCGGTGCGCTGCCTCATCCCGATGTTCGGCGACAAGCCGGTCGAGTACCAGGGCCCGCACTTCCAGTTCCCCTACCGCAATGTCGTGCCGAAGCCGCTGCAGAAGCCGCACCCGCCGCTGTGGGTCGCCTGCTCGCAGCTCGACACGATCGAGATGGCGGGACGTCGCGGTCTCGGCGCGCTCGGCTTCCAGTTCGTCTCGGCCGACGCCGCCCGCGCCTGGGTGCACGCCTATTACAACGCCTTCACACGGCGGCGGGAGCTGCTGTGCGACTACCGGCCAAACGCCAATATCGCGCTGGTCTCGTACTTCATGTGCGCGAAGACCGACGAGGAGGCGCGGCGGCGCGCCGAGGGCTGCACCTTCTTCCAGTTCGCGCTGCGCTTCTATGGCAACCAGCCGGGCCGCGCCCGGCCGCGCGCCGGCACGGTCGATCTGTGGGCCGAGTACGAGGCGTGGAAGGCGGCCAACCCCGAGCAGGTGGTGCGCGCGCTGAAGGGCGGCCTGATCGGCTCGCCCGACACGATCCGCACCAAACTGCGCAAGTTCCAGGCGAGCAATGTCGACCAGATCATCCTGCTGAACCAGGCCGGCAAGAACACCCACGCGGATATCTGCGAGAGCCTCGACCTCTTCGCCCGCGAGGTGATGCCGGAATTCCAGGCCGCGAGCGCCTCGCAGGAAAAATGGAAACAGGCCGTGCTCGCCGGCGAGATCGAGCTTGAGGAAATCGACACCACTCCGTTCAAGGACCGCTTCGGTCCCAACTCGGTGCAGGTCCCGCCGCGCGCCGTTCAGGCCGCCGAGTAGCCCGACAGCGATGAGGATCGTCGCCATCCACGAGATCGTGGCGCCGATCCGCTCGGCGATCGCCAACGCCTATATCGACTTCAGCCAGATGACGGCGAGCGTGGTCGCCGTGGTCACCGACCGCGTGGTCGAGGGCAAGCCGGTGGTCGGCTACGGCTTCAACTCCAACGGCCGCTACGCCCAGAGCGGGCTGTTGCGCGAGCGCTTCATCCCGCGGCTCCGCGACGCCGACCCGCAGTCGCTGCTGGGCGCCGAAGGGCTGATCGATCCCGCCCGCGCCTGGGCCGCGATGATGCGCAACGAGAAGCCGGGTGGCCATGGCGAGCGCTCGGTCGCCGTCGGCGTGCTCGACATGGCGTTGTGGGATGCGCTCTCCAAGGTCGAGCGGGTGCCGCTCTGGCGCCTGCTCGCCGACCGCTTCAACGGCGGCGCCGCCGATCCCGGCGCCTGGGTCTATGCGGCCGGCGGCTATTACTATCCCGGCAAGGATCTCGAGGCGCTGACCGGCGAGATGAAGCGCTATCTGGATCTCGGCTATTCCTGCGTGAAGATGAAGATCGGCGGCATGCCGCTCGCCGAGGATCTCAAGCGCATCGAGGCGGTGCTGAAGCTCGTCGGCGCCGGCGATCGGCTGGCCGTCGACGTGAATGGCCGCTTCGACCTGCGGACCGCGCTCGGCTGGGGCCGCGCGCTCGCGCCCTATGGCCTGCGCTGGTACGAGGAGCCGCTCGATCCGCTGGACTATCTCTCCCACGCCGCGCTCGCCAACGACTACGCGCCGCCGCTCGCGACCGGCGAGAACCTGTTCTCCCTGCAGGACGCGCGCAACCTCATCCGGCATGGCGGCTTGCGGCCCGACCGCGACGTGCTGCAGTTCGATCCCGCGCTGGGATACGGTCTTGTTGAGTATCTGCGGATCCGCGACATGCTGGTGGCGCACGGCTGGTCGCCGCGCCGTTGCGTGCCCCATGGCGGCCACCAGTTCGCGCTCAACATCGCGGTCGGCCTGCGGCTCGGCGGCAACGAATCCTACCCGCAGGTCTTCGCGCCGTTCGGCGGTTTCGCCGACGATTGTCCGGTCGTGGACGGCCGCGTCCACCTCCCCGACGCGCCCGGCATCGGCTTCGAACGCAAGTCCGATCTCTGGGCGGTGATGCGCGGGATCGTCTGACCGGGACTCAGGGCGCGGGCAGCCCCTGCGCGCGCAGGTAGACCGCCAGCGCCTCGCTCCACAACACCGGCGCGAAGACGATGCCGTGGCCCGAGCGGCCCTCGCCCGGCTGGAACTCGTGGAAGGCACCGCGTCCGCCGGCGGCGAGGAAGCTCGCGTGGTTCGCCCGGCTGTGCCGCAGCGAATAGAAGGCATCGCGATCGCCATAGAGCCAAAGCGTGTCGCTGCCGAAGGCGCCGCCGCGATCGAACAGGCTGCGATTGATCTGGGCGGCGGTCGGGCAGCCCTCGCCCATCCAGCCGCCGACGAAATTCACCGCCGCGCGCACCACCGAAGGCCGCCGTCCGCTCCAGGCGATCGACAGGATCCCCCCACGCGACTGGCCGCCGACGGCGACGCGGGTGCGATCCACGAACGGCATCGCGAGAATGGCGGCGGTCGCAGCGTCGATGTCGCGCAACGCCCGCTCGGCGCCGGGCAGCGAGAAGGAGGGATCGCAGCTGTAGCCGGCGGAGCGCGGCAGGCCGAAGCCCTCGTCGTACTCGCCCTCCGATCCGCCGCGCCCGCGCCGCGACAGCAACACGACGGCCCAGCCGCGCGCGCGGAACCACTCGATCAGCGGCGCCGGCTCGAAGCGACGGGCGAACAGCGACGGATCATTGCCGCGCCCGGTGGAGCCGTGATGGAAAATCAGCGTCGGAAAAGGACCCGCGCCGGCCGGCGTATGGACCTGCATGGCCAGACGCACGGCGACGCCGTCGATCTGGATCGGCACCATCCGGTCGGTTTCAGCCCGCAGCGGGCTGCCCGATAGCAACAACGCGAGAACAACCGGAACAAGTCGGGACATTGGGGCGGAACCTGGGCGAAATCCGGGAGAGCCGACACAAAGGATACCTAAATTCCGCCCCAGGACATCGCCATGAAGTGCTTGACGCCCACATTCAGGGCGTCCGCAGTTCAGGTCCCATTTCGATGACGTACTCATACAAGGGCGACTCGATCACCACGGCGTTGGTGAACGCGGTTCTCACGCGCTACACCGGCGCGGCCGGCAACGCGAGCGCCGCCACCGGCTCGACCCTGTCGCTGGTCGGCTACAACGTGAACAACGTCTCGCTGGCCGACGGTTCGGGTTCCTCGGACTCGCTCACCATGAGCGCGGGCAACGATCTCTTCCTGTTGGACGACTACATCGCCGACAGCTCGGCGCGTCCGACCGTCAACGGCGCCGGCAACCTCGCCCAGAAGGAAAGCGGCAAGGAGATCAACCAGAACCGCGCCATCGACGTCTTCTACGGCGCGGCCGGCGACGACGTAATCAGCCTCGTCCACGAAGGCTCCGCGCCCAAGGACTATTCGGACGTCAGCGTCACGATCTATGGCGGTGCCGACAACGACGTCGTCTGGTCGTCGGCCGGCGGCGACACGCTCTATGGCGGCGCGGGCAACGACTGGCTGGATGGCGGCCTCGGCAACGATCGGCTGTTCGGCGACGATGGCGGCGCCGGCGACGACCTGCTGGCGGGCGGCGCGGGCAACGACACGCTGTTCGGTGGCCAGGGCAGCGACCTGCTGATCGGCGGCGACGGCAACGACACGCTGGTCGCCGGCGACGGCGTCGATGTCGCCTGGGGCGGCCAGGGCAACGACACGGTGCAGGGCGAGGCCGGCGCGGATTTCCTCTATGGCGGCGGCGAGAGCGGCAACGCCACCAACCCCGGCGAGGTCAACACGCTGCAGGGCGGCGCCGGCGCCGATTGGTACTGTGTCGGCCGCAACGACGGCGCCAACACGGTGAACGACGTCGCGGGCGAGGGCCGGGTCAATCACCTGGTGCTCTATGGCCGCTTCGCGAGCGCGGGCGTCGATCCCTTCGTCGCGGGCTCGGGCGTTCATGACACCTCGGGTCCCGGCACGCCGCTCACGGCCGGCTATGTGCTGGGTTCCAACGCCACCACCGACGGCGTGAACCTGTCGATCGGCGGCACGACGGCGACGCTGTCCTTCGCCAGCAACGGCGGCAGCGTCACGTTCAACACGGGACAGGTGCAGAGCATCACGCTCTGGGACAACGACCTGGCCGGCAGCGGCTTCACCCAGGAAGTCTATCTCTGGAACGGCGCGACCTACGTCTTCGACCAGTATATCTAAGTCCGAACCGAGACCGCTTGCCCCGACGGTCGGGCGGTCCCCGAGACCTTCCGTGCCCTCTTGTGCCTTGTGGCAATCGTGATCGCCCGAACCGCCATGCCGGGCGGCGGGGCCGTTGCGCAGGTGCCGCCGGGTCCCGACGAGATCGCCGCCTATCGCGGCCTGCATGCCGCCGCCGCGAACGGCGACCTGGCCGCGCTCAGGAGGGCGCTTCAGGACAAGTCCGATCTCAACGCGCGTGACGGCCATGGGCGCACGGCGCTGCACGTGGCGGCACATGGGTCGCATCGCGACATCATCCGGGAGCTGGCCCGGGCTGGCGCCGATATGAGGGCCAAGGACAGCCGCCACTACGACATCATCACCATCGCGGCGGTGCGCGACGATGCCGAGACCATTCAGCTCGCCATAGCCCTCGGCTCGGATCCCGCGGCCGTCACGTCGCCCTATGACGGCACCGCGCTGATCGCCGCGGCGCATCTCGGGCACGTCGAGGTTGTGCGCGCGCTGATCGCGGCGCGGGCGCCGCTGGATCACATCAACAATCTCCACTGGACGGCCGCGATGGAAGCGGTTGTGCTCGGTGATGGCGGCAAGCGCCATCAGGACACGCTGAAGCTTCTGGTTGACGCCGGCGCCAACACCCGCATTCCCGACCGCGGCGGCGTCACGGCCCTCGAGCATGCCCGGCAGCGCGGCTATGCCGAGATGGTCACGATCCTCAGTAGATGACGATGTCGGCGGGTCCGCTCTAGGACCTCAAATGACGGCGGCGCCTCGCAGCTGTTCGATGGAAGCGGCGTCGTAGCCCAGCTCACCCAGGATCTCGTCATTGTGCTGGCCCAGCACCGGTGGCGCGCGATCGACTGACCCGCTGCCATGGCCCAGCCGGAAGCCCGATCCCATCAGGCGGACCGGGCCCCATTCGGTCGCGATCTCCTGCAGCGCATCGCGCGTGCCGATCTGCTCCAGTTTCACCACCTCGGGAATCGACAGCACCTGGGCCGACGGCGCGTCCACCCCGGCGAAGCGCTCCGCCCATTCCGCCGCCGTCGCCGTTCCCAGCGCCTCCTCGACGATGGCATGCAGCGCGGGGCCGTTGGCGATGCGCGTCGGCCAATCCTTGAAGCGCGGATCGGCCAGCGCCTCGGGGCGCCCGATCTCCCGCATCAGTCGCTGGAACTGCGGCTCGGTCATCACCGCCAGCACCAGCCAGCCGTCCCGCGTGCGGAACAGATTGCCGGTCGGTTTGCGCGTGACCGAAAGATTGCCGCTTTGGCCATGCACGCAGCCGGTCACCAGATGCTCGCTCACCTGCTGGGCGAGGAAGCCCATGGTGGCTTCGATCATCGCGACATCGACCAGCTGCCCTCGGCCCGTATGGGTGCGCTGGTACAGCGCGGAGGCGATGCCGAAGGCCGCGGTGAAGCCCGACATCACATCGCACCCGGCGAAGCCCACGCGGGTCGGACCGTTCTCGGGATGGCCGGTGATCGACATCAGGCCCGACATCGCCTGGATCATGCCGTCGAATGCGGCCCGGCCGCTCTCGGGGCCGGTCTGGCCGAAGCCCGACACGGCGCAATAGATCAGCCGCGGATTGAGCTCCGACAGCGCCTGGTAGCCGATCCCGAGCTTGTCCATCACGCCCGGGCGGAAATTCTCGATCACCACATCGGCGCGCTCGACCAGCTGGCGCACGATGGCGATCGCCTCGGGCTTTTTGAGGTCGAGCGTGAGGCTGCGCTTGTTGGCGTTCACCGCCATCCAGGGCGCGGCGAGGCCGCGGCGCTCCCAGTCGTCACCCCGCGCGCCGAAGCGCATGTCGTCGCCCTCGCGCGACTCGATCTTCACGACATCGGCGCCCAGGAGCGCGATCTGGTAGGCGGCGTAGGGTCCCGCCAGGACGCGCGTGAAATCGACGACGCGGACGCCCGCGAACGGCTTGCTCATGGGATCAGGCGACGCCGGCCGCCTGGCGCTGCTGGAGGGCCAGACGCTTGTCCTCCTGGAAGGCGGCGCGACGACGGGCGATCTCGGCCGGATCCATGCGTGCCACGTTGTTGTAGTCGAGCTTCCACTCGGCGTCGGCGTTCCAGCGCACCGGCGATTGCAGCGTCGTGCGCGGGCCGATGGCGCTGTCGAAGAGACCCAACGCCAGCTCCAGCGTCAGACGCTGGGAGGCCGGGTCGAACGGCTTGCCGCAGCTGTTGCCGAGCGGCAGGTCCGAGAACAGGAAGCGCGGCGCGCCCGCATGCTCGACGATGTCCTTGGCGGCCCCCATCACCACGGTCGGGATGCCGCGCTCCTCCAGATATCGGGCGACCAGACTCACGGTCTGGTGGCAGACGGGTCAGGTAGGCACCAGCAGGGCCGCATCGACGCGGTCCTGCCGGCAACGCTCGTAGATCTCCGGTGCATCGACGTCGCTGGTCACGCGATGGCTGCGGTTGGTCGGCGCGCCGTGAAAGCGCGGCGCCAGCTTGAAGCGGCCCTCGCCCGCCAGCGTGCGCATCAGCGGCAGCGGGAACCAGGTGTTGGGATCGCGCGCCTCGGTGTGCTTGCGGTCGTAGGCGATGTGGGAGATGCGCGTGTCGTGATCGCGCGCCGTCTCGCCGGAGTAGACCGTGTAGAACTTGGCGGCGGCATTGTAGATAGCGCCCGGCCCCTGATCGCCCTTGTCGGGCTGGTAGGGCGCCGCCGTCGAAATCAGCGCGACCGTGCTCGCGGCCAGCTTCTTCGCCGGTCGCGCGAAGGGCACATCGGCATGATGCGCCCAGCGATAGGGCGCGCCGAAGCCCAGCGTCTGGTAGTACTCGCGCGTGCGCCGCATGTACTCGATCGGCACATCGTGGTCGGGCGCAAAATCAGTGTCGGACATGGACCGAGCCTAATGTGTTTTCGGTTCCGAGGGAACCGCACCCGCAGCGCCGCGCCCGTGCCTCCTGCAACACACACCGATCGCGCGCGCGAATGGGATCAGGTGGGACCGAATGCGGTTCCATCTGATCCCATTCCGCTCTAGCATTCGCCAACAACAAAGCGGAGGAACCCATGACCCGTCTCACACGTCGCGCCGCGTTGGGGGCCGCCCTGGCCGCGAGCGCCGCGCCGGCCGCCTTCGGCCAGGCCTTCCCGTCCAAGCCGCCGCGCTTCATCGTGCCCTACCCCGCCGGCGGCATCGTCGACATCGTGACCCGCTCGCTGGCCGAACCGATGCAGGCCGAGCTCGGCCAGACCGTCGTGGTCGATCCCCGGCCGGGCGCCAACTCGACGCTGGCGACAGCGATGGTCGCCCAGGCGCCGGCCGACGGCTACACCTGGGTCATGTCGACGGTCGCCCACGTGGTGGCGCCGCAGCTGCAGACCGTGTCCTACAACGCCCTGACCGATTTCCAGCCGGTCGCGCTGGTCGCCATCGCGACCTCGGTCGCGGCCGTCAATCCGGCATTGCCCGTCAAGACACTGACTGAGCTGGTGGCCTATGGCCGCGCCAACCCGGACAAGCTCACCTATCTCAATCCGGGCAACGGCTCGTCGATCCACCTGTCGGCCGAGCTGCTGAAGAACCATTCGAAGTTTGGCATGACCTCGGTGCCCTATCGCGGCATTCCGCCGGGAATGCCCGACCTCCTCGAAGGTCGCGTCAATGTCGGTCTGCTGCCGGGGCCGCTCGCGCACCAGCATGTGCAGACCGGCAAGCTGCGTCCGCTCGCGGTGCTGGCCTCGCGGCGCCTGTCGACCATGCCGGATGTGCCGACTTTCGCCGAAGCGGGCTTCGCCGACGCCCAGGTGCTGAGCTGGTACGTGATCTCAGTCCGCGCCGGCACACCTCCCGACATTGTGAACCGCCTTCACGCCGCCGCGACCAAGGCGCTGCAGTCGGCGGACACACAGGATCGTCTGGCCAAGGCCGGTTGCGAGATCCCGCCCGCGCGAAGCCCGGCCGAGCTGACGGCCCTGTTCCGCAGCGAACACGACCGCTTCGGCAAGCTGATCAAGGACGCCGGCATCAAGGCCGACGGTTGACCGACGACCGCCACCGTGGCGCCTCTTTCGGGCCCGCTATATAGAGGCGGGACCGAGGCACGGAGACGGACGGTATGGTGGGAAGCGGATTGCGGCGACGCGCGGTTCTGGCGGGAACGGTCGCGCTGACGGCGGCACCGGCCATCGTCCGGGCGCAGGGCAGCCAGAAGATTCATGTCAGCCACGGCTTTGCCATGCACGGCACGCCGAAATACGCCGCCGACACGCGCGTTCCCGACTATGTGAACCCCGATGCGCCCAAGGGGGGCGCCGTGAAGCTGGGCGCGCGCGGCAGCTTCGATTCGCTGCACCCTTTCATCCTGCGCAGCGTCCCGGCCGCCGGCATCGGCCAGCTCTGGGAGCCGCTCTGCTGGACCTCGCGCGACGAGGCCTCGACCGAGTACGGGCTGATCGCCGAGACCATCGAATGGCCCGAGGACCGCTCCTGGGTCGCCTTCACCCTTCGACCCGAGGCGCGCTGGCACGACGGTTCGCCGATCACCGTCGAGGACGTGATCTTCAGCCTCGATATCCTGAAGACCAAAGGCTCGCCCAACTTCGCCTTCTACTACCAGGACATCGAGAAGGCCGAAGCGGCTGGCCCGCGCAAGGTGCGCTTCGTGTTCCGCAACACGGTGAACCGCGAGCTGCCGCTGATCGCGGGCGAGCTGCCGATCCTGCCATCGAAATGGTGGGCGAGCCGCGATTTCGAGAAGGTGTCGCTCGAGGCCGCGCTCGCCAGCGGCCCCTACCGCGTCGACCAGGTCGATCCCGGCCGCTCGATCGTCTATCGCCGCGTCGCCGACTGGTGGGCGCGCGATCTGTGGTTCAACAAGGGCCGCAACAACTTCGAAACGATCCGCTACGACTACTACCGCGACAGCACCGTCATCTTCGAGGCCTTCAAGGCCGGCGAGCTCGACTATCGGACCGAGAACGTGGCGCGCAACTGGGCGACCGCCTACGACATCCCGTCGGTGCGCGAAGGCCGGTTGAAGCGCGCCGAGATCGCGCACGAGTTGCCGACCGGCATGCAGTGCTTCGCCTTCAATACGCGGCGCGACATGTTCAAGGATCGCCGCGTGCGCGAGGCGATCGCGGCGATGTTCGATTTCGAGTGGAGCAATCGCAACCTCTTCCACGGACTCTACACCCGCAACGTCTCTTATTTCGGCAACTCTGAGCTCGCCTCGTCGGGTTTGCCGTCGGCCGAAGAGCTGAAGGTCCTGGAGCCGTTCCGCGGGAAGGTCCCCGACGAGGTCTTCACGCGCGAGTTCCGACCGCCGGTCACCGATGGCAGCGGCAATGTCCGCGAGCAGGCGCGACGTGCGCTCGCGCTCCTGCGGGAGGCAGGCTACGAGGTGCGCGAGGGTCGCGCCGTCGATACAAAGACGGGCCGCCGACTCGGCTTCGAGATGCTGCTGAACGATTCGAGCTTCGAGCGCGTGGTCCTGCCCTTCAAGCAGAACCTCGAACGCATCGGTGTCGAGATGACGGTCCGCACCATCGACACCGCGCAGTTCGCGCGTCGCGCCGACGATTTCGATTTCGACATGATGATCACCGGCTTCGGCCAGTCGCTGTCGCCCGGCAACGAGCAACGCGACTTCTGGGGCTCGAAGGCCGCCACGACCCGGGGCAGCCGCAACACTGTCGGCATCGCCGACGAGGCGATCGACCGGCTGGTCGATCTGTTGATCTCCGCGCCGGATCGCGAAAGCCTGATCGTCCGCACCCGCGCGCTCGACCGGGTGTTGCTGTGGCACCATTTCGTCGTGCCTAACTGGCACAACTCCCGCGCCTTCGTGGCCTACTGGAACCGCTTTGGCCGGCCGGCGAAGACGGCGCGCTACTCGCCGGTCGCCTTCGACACCTGGTGGCTCGACGAGGCGCTCGACCGCTCGCTGAAGCGCGGCTGAATGGCCGCCTATATCCTGCGTCGCCTGTTGCTGATGGTGCCGACCCTGTTCGGCATCATGGTGATCAATTTCTTCGTCATCCAGGCGGCCCCCGGCGGGCCGGTCGAACAGGTTCTGGCGCAGATCCAGGGCACAGCCGTGGATGCCACCGAGCGCTTCACCGGCAGCGCCTCGGGCGGTGAGACGCTACAGCGTCCCAATACCGAAGCGGGTTCGGGCGGCGGCGCCGGGGGCTATCGCGGCGCGCGCGGACTGCCGCCGGAGCTGATCCAGCGCATCGAGAAGATGTACGGCTTCGACAAGCCGGTGCACGAACGCTTCGGCCTGATGATGGTGAGTTACCTCACCTTCGATTTCGGCGAGAGCTTCTTCCGCAATCGGCGCGTGGTCGATCTGGTGCTCGACAAGATGCCGGTCTCGATCACGCTCGGCTTGTGGACCACGCTTCTGGTCTATCTCATCTCGATTCCGCTCGGCATCGGCAAGGCGGTGCGGGACGGCACGCAATTCGACGTGTCGAGCTCGACGGCGCTGGTGGTGCTGAACGCCATTCCCGGCTTCCTGTTCGCGCTCCTGCTCGTCGTACTGTTCGCCGGCGGCAGCTACTTCAAGTGGTTCCCGTTGCGCGGACTGGTGTCGGACAACCATGCCGAGCTCAGCCTGTTCGGTCAGATCGCAGACTATCTCTGGCACATCGCGCTGCCCATCACCGCCATGGTGATCGGCGGCTTCACGACGCTCACCTTCCTCACCAAGAACTCGTTCCTCGAGGAGATTTCCAAGCAGTACGTGATGACCGCCCGCGCCAAGGGTCTGGTCGAGCGGCGCGTGCTCTATGGCCACGTCTTCCGCAACGCCATGCTGATCGTGATCGCGGGCTTTCCCGCGGCCTTCATCGGCGTGCTGTTCGGCGGCTCGCTGCTGATCGAGGTGATCTTCTCGCTGGATGGGCTCGGGCTGCTCGGCTTCGAGGCGGCGCTGGGGCGCGACTATCCGGTGATGTTCGGCACGCTGTATTTCTTCGGCCTGATCGGTCTCGTGATGGGGATCGTGGGCGACATCATGTACACGGTGATCGATCCGCGCATCGACTTCGAGGCCCGCGCCGCATGAGTCCACTGACCCGGCGGCGAATCGCGGCGTTTCGCGCCAACCGGCGCGGCATGGTTTCGCTCTGGGTGTTCGCGGCCCTGTTCCTCGTCACGCTGTTCGCCGAGCTCCTGGCCAACGACAAGCCGATCCTGGTGCACTACGACGGCGCCCTGTTCTTTCCGGTCCTGAAGTCCTATCCCGAGACGACATTCGGCGGCGACCTGCCGACTGAAGCCGAGTACCGCGATCCCGAAGTGGCGGCGCTGATCTCCGAAAAGGGCTTCGCGGTCTGGCCGCCGATTCCCTTCAGCTTCGACACCATCGTGAAAGGCGAGGGTCGCAACGCGCTGGCGCCGCCGTCGGCGCGCAACCTGCTCGGCACCGACGATCAGGCGCGCGACGTGCTCGCCCGGTTGATCTACGGCTTCCGGGTGTCGGTGCTGTTCGGGCTGGTGCTGACGGTGCTCAGCAGCGTGATCGGCGTCGTCGCGGGCGCGGTGCAGGGCTATTTCGGCGGCTGGGTCGATCTTTCGTTCCAGCGTTTCCTCGAGATCTGGTCCAGCATGCCGACCCTGTACCTGCTGATCATTCTCGCGAGCTTCATCCAGCCGGGCTTCTGGGTGCTGCTCGGCATCATGTTGCTGTTCAGCTGGATGGCGCTGGTCGGTGTGGTCCGGGCGGAGTTCCTGCGGGGGCGCAATTTCGACTATGTGCGGGCCGCCCGGGCGCTCGGTATGCTGGACGCCCGCATCATGATGCGGCACATCCTGCCCAACGCCATGACCGCGAGCCTCACCTTCCTGCCCTTCATCCTGGCCGGGTCCGTCACGGTTCTGACCTCGCTCGACTTCCTGGGCTTCGGGCTGCCGCCGGGCTCGCCGTCGCTGGGCGAGCTGCTGCTGCAGGGCAAGAACAACCTCACCGCGCCATGGCTCGCCTTCACTGGCTTCATCGTGATCGCCACCATGCTGTCGCTGCTGGTGTTCATCGGCGAGGCGGTGCGCGACGCCTTCGATCCGCGACGGGTGCCGCGATGACCGACGACGGGACACCCCTGCTGCGGGTCCGCGACCTCGCCGTCAGCTTCGGATCGGGCACGGGCGCCGTCGAGGCGGTGCGCGGCGTCAGCTTCGATATCGGCCGCGGCGAGACCGTGGCGCTGGTGGGCGAGTCGGGGTCGGGCAAGTCGGTGACCGCGCTCTCGGTGCTGCAGCTCCTGCCCTATCCCATGGCGCGCCATCCGCGCGGCTCGATCCGGTTCCGCGATCTCGAGATGGTCGGCGCCCCGCCGGCCGAACTCCTGAAGGTGCGCGGCAATCGCGTGTCGATGATCTTCCAGGAGCCGATGACCTCGCTCAATCCGCTGCACACGATCGAGCGGCAGGTGTCCGAGGTGCTGTTCCTGCACAAGGGCCTCACCCGCGACGCCGCGCGGCGGCGCACGATCGAGCTCCTGACCCAGGTCGGCATCGCCGAGGCGGCGTCGCGGCTCGACGCCTATCCGCACCAGCTCTCCGGCGGCCAGCGTCAGCGCGTGATGATCGCGATGGCGCTCGCCAACGAGCCCGATCTCCTGATCGCCGACGAGCCCACCACCGCGCTCGATGTCACGATCCAGGCGCAGATCCTGAAACTGCTGAAGACGCTACAGGCGCGCTACGGCATGGCGCTCCTGTTCATCACCCACGACCTCGGCATCGTGCGCAAGATGGCCGACCGGGTTTGCGTGATGACCGAGGGCCGCATCGTCGAGCAGGGCGAGGTCGCCCAGGTTTTCGACCGGCCGCAGCACGCCTATACCCGTCACCTGCTGTCGGCCGAGCCCAAGGGACGGCCGGCACCGCGCGACCCGCAGGCGCCGGTCGTGATGCAGGCCGACGACCTCAAGGTTCATTTTCCGATCAAGCGCGGTGTGCTGCGCCGGACGGTGGCGCATGTGAAGGCGGTCGACGGCGTGAGCGTCGCGGTGCGCGCCGGCCACACCGTGGGCATGGTGGGCGAGTCGGGTTCGGGCAAGACCACGCTGGGGCTGGCGCTGCTCCGGCTGGAGCGCAGCGTGGGCCGCATCGGCTTCGTCGGTCGCGATCTGCAGGCGCTGGCGCCGCGCGAACTGCGGCCGCTGCGCCGCGAGATGCAGATCGTCTTCCAGGACCCGTACAGTTCGCTCAGCCCCCGCATGTCGGTGAGCCAGATCGTCGGCGAGGGACTGGAGGTCCACCGCATCGGCACGCCGTCGGAGCGCGCCGACGCCATTGGCAAGGCGCTGCGCGAGGTCGGACTCGATCCCTCGATGGCAGACCGCTATCCGCATGAGTTCTCCGGCGGCCAGCGCCAGCGTATCGCCATCGCCCGCGCGCTGGTGTTGAAGCCGCGCTTCATGGTGCTGGACGAGCCGACCTCGGCGCTCGACATGAGCGTGCAGGCCCAGATCGTGGACCTGCTGCGCGACCTGCAGGATCGCCACCAGCTCGCCTATCTCTTCATCAGCCACGATCTGAAGGTCGTGCGGGCGCTCGCCGACGAGGTGGTTGTGTTGCGCCACGGCAAGGTGGTCGAGCAGGGCCCGGCCCGGCAGATCTTCGAGGCGCCCCAGACCGACTATACGCGGGCGCTGATCGCGGCGGCCTTCAACCTCGAGGCGATCGGCGCGGATACCGGCGCGGTGGCGACCTGATCCCCCTTTCATTTGTGTGATTCCGACATCGCGGCCCGGCTTGCGAAACCGGGACCTGCGCCCTATGTGAGCGCGGCTGGCGGCATCGGGCCGATCCAGGCTCCGGAGGAAACGAACATGACAACAATCCGTCGCGGCCTGCTGGCCGTCGCCGCGGTGGCGCTGATCGGCGCCGCCCCCGCCTTCGCCCAACCCAAGACGATGACGCTCGGCACCGCTTCGGTCGGCGGCACCTATTTCGTCTATGGCGGCGTGATGGCCAAGATCCTGACCGACAAGACCGGCATCCAGGTCTCGACCCAGCAGACCCAGGGTCCGAACCAGAACGTGATCCTGGTCGACGACAAGAAGATCGAGCTCGGCATGACCACCATGGGCGTGGCGCTGCAGGCCTGGACCGGCCAGGGCGATTGGACCAAGGGCAAGAAGTTCGAGAACATCCGCGCGCTGTTCCCGATGTACGACACGCCGCTGCAGTGCATGGCGATGAAGAAGTCGGGCATCACCTCGTTCAAGCAGCTCGACGGCAAGACCGTCGGCGTCGGCCCGCGCGCCGGCACGCCCGGCACCTACCTGCCGCTGATCTTCGAAGCGCTGAACATGAAGGCGACGATCCGCAACGGCCAGGGCGCCGACATGGGCGGCCAGCTGGGTGACGGCATTCTCGATGCCTTCTGCTTCGGCGCCGGCCTGCCGATCCCGATCTTCTCGCAGCTCGACAACGAGAAGGAAGTCGTCTTCTTCACCTGGACCGACGCCGAGATGGCGGCGATCCGCAAGAAGATGCCGGAGTTCTCCGAGTCGATGATCCCGAAGGCCACCTACAAGCAGCAGGCCGGCGACCAGAAGACGATCGGCCTCTACAACTTCGCCATCGCCCACAAGGACATGGACGAGAAGACCGCCTACGACATCACCAAGGCGGTGATGGAAAACAACGCCGCCATGGTCCAGGGCCACGAGGCTGCCAAGGAAACGATCGCGGCCAACGCCAACCGCAACGGCTTCCTGACCTTCCACCCCGGCGCCGCGCGCTACTTCCGCGAAAAGGGCGTCGCGCTGAACCCGGCGACCCTGCCGAAGTAAGCCGCGACGGGGGGTTCCGGCCCCGCGACACGACCCCGCAGCACAGGACGCCCGCTCCCCCCGGAGCGGGCGTTTTGCTATTGAGGGCTATCGCTTGCCGGAACGCCGCACCCCAGACGGTCACCGGGGCGAGGGGCGGGGGCAGCATGGCGACAGACAGCAAGGCGGCATCCGACCCGCGCGAGGTCGGCCAGATCGACGTCGAGGACCTCGAGCACGCCGGCGGACGACGCGAGCACGACTCGTGGCAGCGGCCGCTCTTCTTCTGGCTCTGCGCCCTGTTCACCGGGTTCCACATCTGGATCCTGGTCGGCCCGGTGATCGTCAAGGATCTCGACACCATGCTCGGGCTGAACCGGGCGCTGGTGAAGGCGGTCTCGCCCAACCTCGACCAGGAGCTGTTCCGCGCCATCCATCTGGCCTGGGGTGGCGTGCTGGGCTTCGGCTTCTTCACCATCGCCAAGGGCCGCGGCACACGGGGCGTGCCGATTTACGACTGGCTGCTGATGGCGCTCGCGATCGGCTGCGCCGTCTACATGTGGCGCAATCTCGACGACCTGCAGATGAACCAGGGCGCGCTCTATTCGAACCCCGACCTGATCTACAGCCTGGTCGGCCTCGCGACCCTGTTCGAGTTGACGCGCCGCACCGCGGGCAATGCGCTCACCATCATCGCCGCGGTGTTCCTGCTCTACGCCATGTTCGGGCACATCTTCCCCGAAGGCACGGCGCTCTATCACAACAAGTCGATCAAGGACCCCTGGTTCATCTTCCCCTACATCTACAGCAATCTCGGCGTGTTCGGCACGACGCTGGAGGTCTCCTCGACCTTCATCATCATGTTCACCGCCTTCGCCGCCTTCCTCGGTCGCTCCAAGGCGGGTGACTATTTCAACGACCTCGCGGTCGCGCTGGTCGGCTGGGCGCGCGGCGGGCCGGCCAAGGTCGCGGTGCTCTCGGGCGTCATGTTCGGCTCGGTGAGCGGCTCGTCGGTCGCCAACGTGGTCGCCTCCGGCTCCGTCACCATCCCGATGATGCGGCGTGTCGGCTACGACCGGAACACCGCCGGAGCGATCGAGGCGACCTCCTCGACCGGCGGCCAGATCACGCCGCCGGTGCTGGGTGCGGCGGCCTTCATCATGGCCGAGGCGACCGGCATCAAGTACGCCGAGATCGCCGCCGCCGCGATCATTCCCTGCCTGCTCTTCTACATCGCCTGCTACGCGCACTGCGATCTCCACGCCGCCAAGCACGGTCTGCGCGGCATCCCGCGTGCCCAGCTGCCGAAGCTGGGACCCCTCCTGGTGCGGCTCTACATGCTGGCGCCGATCGCGGTGCTGATCTGGGCCTTCATCGTGGGCTATTCGGCTTTCCTCGCGGCCGGCCTCGGCATGGCGCTCTGCATCGCGGTGAGCTGGCTGAACGGATTCTCCTTCTCCGGCGGCATCAGCTGGAAACGCAAAGACAACGTGATGGGCGGGCGCGCGATCATCGAGGCGCTGGAAGCCGGCGCCAAGGACTCGATCCAGCTGGTGTCGGTCTGCGCCGCCGCCGGCGTGATCGTGGGTGTGATCGCGCTCACCGGCGTGGGCGGCCGCTTCGCGCAGATCATGCAGGCGATGGCCGGTCAGAACCAGCTGCTCGCCATGTTCTTCACCATGGTGATCGTGACCATCCTCGGCATGGGCATGCCGACGACCGCGGCTTACGCGATCGCCGCCGCCGTGGTCGCGCCGGGCCTCCAGCAGATCGGTGTGCCCAAGCTCGTGGCACACATGTTCATCTTCTACTTCGCGGTGCTGTCGGCGATCACGCCGCCGGTCGCCGTCGCGTCCATCGCCGCCGCCGGCATGGCCAAGGGCGATGCCTGGAAGACCTCCTGGATCGCCGTCAAGATGGGGCTCGCCACCTTCATCGTGCCGTTCATGTTCTTCTACAGCCCCGTGCTCCTGGGCCAGGGCACTTTCCTTGAGATCGCCCATGTGTTCGCGACCGCGGCGGTCGGCGTCTGGCTGCTGGCCTGCGCCACCGAGGGCTGGTTCGCCGGTCGGCTGGCCACCGTGCCCCGCGTGGTGCTGGGCGCCGGCGCGTTCGCGCTGATGGTCCCGGGAACCGTCACCGACATCGCCGGCGTCGCCCTGGCGGGCGTCGCCTGGGCGTTGCAGCGTTACGTGTTCTCCTCGCGAACCGCGTGATCCCATGACCGGTGCCATCGCCTATATCAGCCGCGACTCCGATGGCCCGCCCTGGAAGGCCGTGCTCGAGGCCGGGCTCGGTCCGGTCGATTTCCGTCCGCTCGGCGCGCTCGGCCGGCTCGAGGACATCGAGGTCGCGCTGGCCTGGAAGCCGCCGCCCGGCCTGATCGCGACCTTCCCCAACCTCAAGCTGATCGTCTCGCTCGGCATGGGCGTCGACCACCTGCTGGCCGACGACCGGCTGCCGGCCGGCGTGCCCATCGTGCGCATCATGGACGAGGGGCTGGTCGGCCAGATGAGCGAGTACGCGCTCTTCTGGGCGTTGCGCCACCATCGCGACATCGACAAGTACGCCGCGAGCCAGCGCGCCCGACGCTGGCGGCCCGAGCCGTTCGTCGACACGCTGCATCGCCGCGTCGGCGTGATGGGCTTGGGCGCGATCGGCCAGGATGTGGCGCGCAAGTTCGCGCTCCTGGGCTTTCCCGTCGCCGGCTGGAGCCGCACCCCGCGGACGCTCGACGGCATCGAGGTCTTCGCCGGCCGCGACCGTCTGGGCACCTTCCTCGGCCGCAGCGACATCCTGGTCGATGTTCTGCCGCTCACCCGCGACACGCGCGGCCTGCTCGATGCCGCCGCCTTCGCCGCCCTGCCGCGCGGGGCCTACTTCATCAATATCGCGCGCGGCGGCCATGTCGTGGACGAGGCGCTGCTCGCGGCTCTCGACAGCGGCCAGCTCGCCGGCGCGGCTCTCGATGTCGCCAACACCGAGCCGCTGCCCGCCGACCACCCGTTCTGGACGCACGACCGCATCGCCCTAACGCCACACATCGCCGGCGCCACGAACCCTCGCACTGCCTCGCCGGCAGTGATAGAAAACATCCGGCGCCGACGCGCTGGCCTGCCGCTCCTGCATCAGGTCGACCCTCAAGCCGGCTACTGAGTCTAAGGTCTCTCGCGATCGTGATCGGCGGTCTGGAGCCTCGGCGCGACGGTATCGGCGACTACACCAGAAGGCTGGCGGGCGCGCTGGCGCGACGCGGCGTGTCGACCGCCATTCTCGCCCACGCCGACGATTTCGTGCGCGAACCGCTGCGTGCGCGCGCGGAGGCCGAGGATGGCGGGTTCGAGATCTTGCGCCTGCCCCGACACATGCCCTTCCCCGAGCGCACCGCGCTCGGCCGCACCTTCCTGGACGAGGTCGGCGCGACGCATGTCAATTTCGGGTTCGCCGCCTATGCGCTCGACCTCAAGGGCGTGGCAAGCCGCGCCCCCGTCGAGCTGCCGGAAATGACCAGCGGTCGCCCGGTCTCCGTCCTGTTCCACGAAACCTGGATCGGCGAGGAGGCCGGCGCCAGCTACTGGAACCGGCTGGTGGGGTTCAGCCAGCGCCGGGTGATTCAGCTCCTGATGCACGACCTTGCGCCGGTGCGCATGTGGTCCACCAACCCGCTCTATCACGCGATGCTGGCGGCCTACGGCATGCCGACCGCGATCGTCCCGCATTTCGGCAATGTGCCGGTGCAGGACACCGACGCGTCCGGCTGGCTGCCCCAGGGACTGCGCGATCGCGGTTTCGATCCGGGGCCGCAGGGGCTCAACGGTCTCTATCTGGTCGGCCTTTTCGGCAGCCTCTATCGCGACCTCGACCTGCCCGGCCTTTTGCCGACCCTGCGAGAGGTGGCGCACCGCAAGGGCCGCCGGCTCTGCATCGTCAATATCGGCATCGGCGCGGACCGGCCGGACTGGCACGCCTGGAAGGCGCGATTCGGTCCGGAGCATGGGCTGATCGATTTCGGCGCGAGCGACACGCTCACCATCAGCCAGTACATCAACTCGCTCGATCTCGGCATCACCACGACGTCGCTCGCCCAGTTCGGCAAGAGCGGCACCGCCGCCGCCTTCATCGAGCATGGTCTGCCGATCCTGGTGCCGATCGAGACGCCGCGCTTCCGCAGCTGGCGCGACGAGATGGCGGCGGCCATGCCGGTGAATTGCCTCAGGACCACGCCCGATCTGGTCGAGCGCATTCTCGCCGCGCCACGCCTGCCGCGCGCCTCGCGGCTGGAGCCGCTGGCCGACCTGATGGTGCGCGAGCTCAACCTGCCTGTCGACCGAAGCGCCGCGCGATAACCGCGAACAGGGCGCGCGCCGCCTGCGCCTCGCCGCCCTCGGGCCGGCCCGGCCGCGACACCCGGTTCCACGCCATCATGTCGAGATGCGCCCACGGCACGTCGTCGGGCACGAACTCCTTGAGATAGAGCGCCGCGGTGATGGCCCCGCCGAATCCGTCATTCGGCGCGCTGTTGATGTCGGCCACCTTGCTGTCGAGCGCCCGGCGATAGGGCGGATGCAGCGGCAGACGCCACATCGGATCGGCGAGCCGCACGCCCTCGACCAGCAGATCGGCCGCGAGCGCATCGTTGTTGCAGAACAGCGCCGGCAGGTCGGTGCCCAGCGCCACCCGCGCCGCGCCCGTCAGCGTCGCGCAGTCGAGGATCATGGCGGGCTTCTCCGACGCCGCCTCGTGCAACGCATCGCACAGGATCAGCCGGCCCTCGGCATCGGTGTTGCCGATCTCGACATTGAGCCCCTTGCGCGTCGGCACCACATCCAGCGGCCGGAAGGCGTTGCCCGAAACGGCGTTCTCGACCGCCGGTACCAGGACGCGCAGCCGCACCGGCAGCTTCGCCGCCATCACCATCGAGGCGACGGCGAGCACCGTGGCGGCGCCGCCCATGTCCTTTTTCATCATCAGCATGCCGGCCGCGGGCTTGAGATCGAGGCCGCCGGAATCGAAGCACACGCCCTTGCCGACCAGCGTCACCCGCGGATCGCCCTCGCGGCCCCACACCAGATCGATCAGACGCGGCGCGCGGCTGCTGGCCCGGCCGACCGCATGGACCATCGGCCAGTTCTTCTTAAGAAGCTCCTCGCCCACGATCACGCTGAACCGCGCCTTGTGCGCTTTGGCGAGCGTCTGAGCCGCCTCGGCGAGTTCGGCGGGGCCGAGATCGCCGGCCGGCGTGGTGATGAGGTCGCGCGCCATCGAGATCGCCTCGATCGCCGCGATCGCGCGCGCCTTGTCGGCGCCCTCGGGCCACACAAAGCGCGGGCCGGGCTTGGTGTCCGGCTTGCGATAGCGCGCGAACCGCCAGAGGCCGAGCCCGATCGCGGTCATGGCGTCGGTCGGATCGACCGGCGCGGTCGCGCCGACGAAGCGCCAGGCACCCGCCGGCAGGCGCGTGCCGAGATCGCCGAAGTCCCACAGGCTGGCGGCGTCGGGAAGCACCCGCACTGCCGCCGCGATCTTGCCGTCGCGCCCGGGCAACAGCGCGAGATCGCCCGCCTTGCCCGTGACTCCGTTGCTGGCAAGCCAAGCGCGGTGCGTGGCCGACCGTTCCTTCAGCCACGCCCGCCAACCCTTGACCGGAACAAAATGCAGGGGCAGCGCGCCGGCGGCGCGATCGACAAACGGGAGCGACATGGGGCGGACCTCACGGGACTGAAGTCCGCACAGTGCCGAACCTCGCCCCGCGCTGGCAAGGACGGGCGCGCGGTTGGCTCGTCAGGGCGCCATGTCCGGCGCTAGAGTATCGCCACGCCGCAATCTCGGCCGGAGAAACCATGACCCCGAAAGATTGGCGCGCCCGCGCCGGCACGCGACATGTTTGCGAGAAGACGCCCGCCCGCGGCGCGCGCGGCATGGTCGTGACCAACCATCCGCTCGCGACCGCCGCCGGTATCGAGATGCTGGCGGCGGGCGGCAATGCGATCGACGCCGCGGTCGCCGCCCAATTCGCGCTGACCGTGGTCGAACCGATGATGGTGGGCCTGGTCGGCGGCACGACCTGCCACATCCGCACGGCCGACGGCGCGCACCGAATCCTGGACGGGATGAGCGCCGTTCCGGCCGCCGGTCGGCCCGACATGTTCCGCCCCACGCCGGGCGCGCCCGCGGAGCTGTTCGACTCGGCCGGGCGCGAAAACCTGGTGGGGCCGCAATCCGTCGCCACACCCGGCTCGCTCCTGGTCTGGTGCGAGGTACTGGCGCGCTTCGGCCGGCTCCCGCTCGCCGACGTGATCGAGCCCGCGATTCGACATGCCGCGCGCGGCTTTACCGTCACGCCCTATCTCGCGGACTGCATCGGTGTCGCCGCCCCGGACCTCGCGATGGACAAGCCGGCCCAGGCGCTGCTGCTGCCCGGCGGAACCCCGCTCAAGGCCGGCGCGCGACTGGTGCAGGGCGCCTACGCCGACGCGCTGCGCCTTGTGGCGCGTGAGGGCGCGGCCGCGCTGCATGGCGGCGCGCTGGGCGATCTCCTGATCGACTGCATCGCCAAGGGCGGCGGCTCGCTGGCGCGCGGCGATCTCGTCGACTACCGCGTGAAGGAGCGGGCGCCGATCCGCGGGCTCTATCGCGGCTGGGAGGTGCTGGGACCGCCGCCGCCGGCCGCTTCGGGCCTGCACATCGCCCAGATGCTGAACATCCTGGAAGGCCACGATATCGCGACGCTTGGCTTCGGCACCGTGGCGACGCTGCATCTGTTGGCGGAGACGCTGAAGATCGCCTTCGCCGACCGTGCCCGCGCCAGCGGCGATCCGGACTATGTCGCGGTTCCCGTCGAGCAGCTTCTTTCCAAAGACGAGGCCGCGCGCCGGCGTGCGGAGATCGACCCCGCTCGGGCGCGCGACTGGCGCGATGGCGAGGCGCCGACCCGTGCCGCCGCCGAGGGCAGCGACACCACGCATCTCACGACCGCCGACGCCGAGGGCAATGTCGTCTGCACGACCCAGACCATCAACAGCCTCTTTGGCGCGCGCATCGTAGTGCCGGGCACCGGCATGATCCCCAACAACTACATGAACAATTTCGACCCGCACCCCGGCCGCGCGCTGTCGATCGCGCCGGGCAAGCGCGTGACGACCTCGATGTCGCCCACGATGGCGCTGAAAGACGGCCGCGTGCGGGTGGCGTTGGGTCTGCCGGGCGGCCGCAAGATCTTCCCCTCGGCGCTGCAGGCATTGGTCAATCTCATCGACCATGGCATGAGCCTGCAGGAAGCGGTCGAGGCGCCGCGCGTCTGGACCGAAGGCCCCACGCTCGAGATCGAACCGGCGTTCGACGAGACCGTGCGCTCCGGTCTCGAAGCCAAGGGCCACCGCGTGCAGCGCATGCCCACTGTCGCGGGCGGCATGAACGGCATTGCCTTCGACGAGGACGGCACGATGACCGGCGCCGCCTGCTGGCGCGCCGACGGCACCGCCGCCGGTCTCGGCGGCGGCCTCGCCCGCCCCGGCGTCCGGTTCGTCTTGCCGGGCTGAGGCGTCGCCCGACATCGACGGCCGGGCAATCGACATCGCGACAAACGATAGGTCCTTCGACTGCGCGACCCTGCGGGCCGCTCCGCTCAGGACGACAGCGTTGGCGACACACCCGTCGTCCTGAGCGAAGCGAAGGACCTTGCCTCTTCGGCACTCTGGACGACACTAGAGGCGCGCCGTACTAAGCTCGCCTCATGTCTCGCCGCTCAGCCCGCGATTCGACGATGCTCCTGATCTCGACCCGCAAGGGCCTTTGGCTCGCGTGGGCAAATAGCGGACGGCGAAGCTGGCGCCTCAAGGGTCCGCACCATCTCGGCCATATCGTGAGCCACGCCGTGCTGGACCCGCGCGATCGTCGCACGCTGCTAGTCGCGGCCAAGACCGGTCATCTCGGCCCCACCATCTTCCGCTCGACCGATTTTGGCCGCAGTTGGAAAGAGGCCGCGCGGCCGCCGGCTTTCGCGCGCGCGGCGGCGAGCCAAATGGGTCGTGCCGTCGACCACAGCTTCTGGCTGACGCCGGGTCATCCGAGCCAGCCCGGCGTCTGGTACGCCGGGACCTCGCCACAGGGTCTGTTCCGCAGCGACGATGGCGGCGCGGGCTGGGCGCCCGTCGCGGGCTTCAACGACAATCCAGCGATCCTGGCTCTGTTCGGCGGCGAGCAGGACGGCACGCCGATGGGCCCAAACTGCATTCGGTGATCGTCGACCCCAGAGACGCCAACCATCTCTATCTCGGCATGTCGAGCGGCGGGGTCCATGAGTCGCGCGACGCTGGCGCGAGCTGGACGCCGTTGAGCGACGGCATGGAGGTCGTGGACGGCTTCGATGCAACCAATCTCGCCTTCCATGACCCCCATTGCGTGCGGCTCGCGCCCTCGAACCCCGACCGGCTGTGGCAACAGAACCATTGCGGCATCTATCGCCTCGACAGGCCCGCCACGCGCTGGCGCCGCGTCGGCACGTCGATGCCTGCGCGCGTGGGCGATATCGGCTTCAACATGGCGGTGCATCCGCGCGACGCCGATCGCGCCTGGGTGTTCCCGATGGATGCCGACACGGTGTGGCCACGCACCAGCCCGGAGGGCAGACCGGCGGTCTACGGGACGCGCGACGGCGGGCGACGCTGGCAACGTTACGACGACGGTCTGCCGACGAGCCAAGCTTGGTGGACGGTGAAGCGGCAGGCGATGTGCGTCGATGATGGCGCGCCGGTCGGTCTCTATCTCGGCATGACTTCGGGGGAACTCTGGATGGGGCGCGAGAATGGCGCTCGCTGGCGCTGCATTGCCCGCCACTTGCCCGAGATCTACGCCGTCGAAAGTGCCGCAACGTGAAGGTGCTTATCCCCTCGCCGCTCCGCCCCTACACGAAGCGACGCGAGGTCGACGCCGAGGGCGCGACGCTCGATGGACTGTTGCGCGATCTCGACCGGCGCTTTCCCGGCCTGCGCTTCCGCATCGTCGACGAGCAGGATCGGCTACGGGCCCATATGCGCTTCTTCGTGAATGGCCGGCAAGTCTTCGCGGTTAACCATCCGCTCGGCGCGACGGACCGCGTGCAACTGGTGCAAGCGCTGAGCGGCGGCTGAGGCCGCCCGATTACCTGCCACGTCGTTGCGAGCGTGGGGACGATCTCCGATAAGGCGGGTGGACACAACGCAACGGAGGTCCCATGGCTCGCGCGGTTCTGGTCGTCGTTCTGCTCGCTTTCAGCGCCTTGAGCGCTGTCGCGCTGTGGCGACATGGCTACTGGGGCATCATCGAGCCGCATTTCCAGAGCTGGGGCGCGGCGCAGGTGTTCGCAGATCTCGTCATTGCCTGCACGCTCGCCATGATCTGGATGTGGCGCGACGCCCGCGCCCGGAGGCGCAGCCCCTGGCCCTGGCTGGCACTCACCGTGGTCGGCGGCTCGTTCGGACCGCTCCTCTATCTGTTGACGCGGCCCGCCGCAGACGCGCGCGGCTGAAACCGCCGCGGGCGGCGACCGCCGACGTTGACGTAAGCGGATGATAAGCCTATCGGCCGCCTATGTCTGATCCCCGCCCTTCTTTCGCGTCGGCATCCCGTCGCAGCCGTCTTCGGCCAGGCTGCGGTGGGACCTGTCGCGTTTCAACGGGGGCCGGGTCCGGAAAATCGACGGAATCGGCGACACGATCGGGCGGAAAACCCCTATTCCACCGGCGCCGGATCGTGTCCTCGACACTCTCGACGTTCTCGACAGTCTCGACACTCTCGACAGACGGGCGCGCCCGCGGCGCGTCCTCACCAGACGCCGAAATGGATGCCGTGCTGGCGGTGCCGGTTGGTGCGCGCCTCGACATAGGCGTCGTCGACGGTGACACGGCTCTTGAGGCCGAGCGCCCAGTCGCCCAGCCGCGCCTCCATCTCGCGCACGATGTGGGCGTAGCTGCCGCCGGCTTGCGCGCCGAGATCGCGCAGCTCCTTCGGATCGTTGGCAAGATCGAACAGCATCGGCCGATAGCCCTGCCAGCGGACATACTTCCAGCGATCGGTGCGGACCATCGTGGCGCGACACTCGCTGGGAGGACGGCCGAGCGTCTGGCGGGCGGCCCGGAAGGCATAGTCGAGTTCGCTCACCACCTGGTCGCGCCAGGTCGCCGGCGCGGACCCGCGCAGCAGCGGCAGGAGCGAGCGGCCCTCGACCAGGTGATCCTGCGGCTTCTGCGCCAGCGCCTCGAGGATGGTGGGCACCACATCGACCGCCTCGACGAAGCGCTCGTCGACCGTGCCGCGCGTGGCGTCGGCGGCGGGGTCGGGATCCGCCACGATGAAGGGCACGCGCATCGCCTCCTCGTAGAACATCTCCTTCTCGCCCAGCCAATGATCGCCGAGGAAGTCGCCGTGATCGGCGGTGAAGACGATCAGGGTGTCGTCGAGGCGGCCCGCCTTCTTCATGTGCGCGAACAGACGACCCAGCCAATCGTCGATCTGGCGGATGAGGCCCATATAGACCGGCCGCACATGGCCCGGCGCTTCCGGCCGCTGGAACGCCACGCTCTCGTCATGCGCGCGATAGGCCGCCAACACGGGATGCTCGTCGATCCGCTCGGCGTCGCTGCGGTTCAGCGGCAGCGCCTGGGCGGTGCGGTACATCGCGTGATAGGGCGCGGGCGCCATGTAGGGCCAATGCGGCTTCACGTAGGAGAGATGTAGGCACCACGGGCGCTCGCCCATCTCGTCGATGAAGCCCATCGCCTCGCGCGTCATGTAGGCGGTCTCGGAATGCTCCTCGGCCACGCGCGCCGGCAGATGCACGTTGCGCATGTGCCAGCCCGACAGCGTCTTGCCGTCCGGTCCGTCGGCCGCGATCACATGCTCGCTCCAGGGATCCTCACCGGCGTAGCCGTTGGCGCGGAGGTAATCGGCGTAGCCGCTCTCGCCGCCCGGCGGCGAGTGGCCGTCGTAGCGATCCAGCTCTTCGAAGCGGCCGGCGCGCAGCAGTGCGGCCAGCGCCGAGCCGCCCTCGATGCCGAAACGCTCCAGCGCCTCGGTGTCGGGCAGCACGTGTGTCTTGCCGGCCAGCGCCACGCGGATGCCGGCGGGACCGAGGAAATCGCCCAGGGTCTTCTCGCGCAGGCTGAGCGGCACGCGGTTCCAGGTGGCGCCGTGGCTGCTCATGTAGCGGCCGGTGTAGTAGCTCATGCGGCTCGGTCCACAGACGCCCGACTGCACGTAGGCGCGGGGAAAGCGCACGCCGCGCCGCGCCAGGGCGTCCAGGGTCGGCGTCCTGAGGTGCGGATGGCCGGCGCAGGACAGGTGGTCAGCGCGCAGCTGGTCGCACATGATGAAGAGAACGTTCCGGACCTTGCCCACGATGCTTTCCCCCCGCGATGTCGTTAACGCACTCTAGCGCATCGGTTCGGGCGAGCGCGCTACTCCCGTAGCGCCCACACCCCAACTCCATGAGGCCCGCATGACCGCCCTGATCCGCGAGTTGCTCGATTTCTGGTTCCTGCCGCTCAGCGACCCGGGACATGGCGGGCGGCGCGAGCTGTGGTGGAAGTCGACGCCCGAGTTCGACGCCGAGATCAGCGCGCGCTTCGGCGCGGCGATGGAGGACGCGATCGCCGGCCGGCTCGATGGCTGGCGGCAGTCGCCCGACGGGGCGCTGGCGCTCCTGCTGCTGACCGACCAGTTCCCGCGCAACGTCTGGCGACGCACCGCGCGCGCCTTCTCGGGAGATGAGCATGCGCGCGCGACGGCCCGGCTCGCGCTCGCGCGCCACTATCCCCTCGCCTACGGGCCGCAGATCCGCACCTTCTTCTATCTGCCCTTCGAGCACAGCGAGGCGATGGCCGATCAGGAACTCTCCTGCGCGCTGTTCGCCACGATCGGGACCGACGACGCGCTCAAGTTCGCCATCGACCATCGCGACATCGTCGCGCGCTTCGGCCGCTTTCCGCATCGCAACGAGGCGTTGGGCCGCCCCTCGACACAAGAGGAGATCGCCTGGCTGAAGGACGGCGCGCGATTCGGCCAGTGACGACGGCGCTACTCGATCAACGGCAGCACGTCGATGTCGTAGGCGTGCGCGAGGCGGCGGCCGAGCACGGGGTCTTCCAGCTCCATCTCGAACCGGCCCGACGGCCGGATCTTGCCGATCGCCGGCAGCGTGCCGCAGAACATCAGCGCGCCCGCCGGCAGGCGCGGATTGCCGCCCTGCCAGCCGGAGATCAACTCGCGGGGCGCGCGGATGCGACCGACGGTGCCCTCCTGATAGGGCACGCGCTTGCCGCCTTCCAGAATGAAGCTGCGCAGGATCAGCCGGTCCCAGTGCGGTTCGACTTCCTCGAAGCGCCAGGCGCCGCGCGTCAGCACCTTGGGGCACATCTGCTTGGAGACCGCGACGCCGTAGCTTTCGACGCGCCGGTCCGTGTGATCCGATCCGACCGTGACCCACAAGCGGTCCGCGGCGCCGACCAGCACCGGCTCGACCTCGCCCGAACTGTCGGGGCCGACAGCCTGGATGCGATCGGTCTGGGTCAGCATTTGCGTCGCGATGCGATAGTAGAGCGGCACGCTCGACGGCGGCTGCACGCCGATCGCCTTGAGTTCCTCGATGTGATGGTTGAGCGCCTCGAGATCGCGGCCGGTCCAGCCCGCCACGATCAGCGTGCCGATCTCGACCCGCACCGGCTCGACACCGCCCAGCGCATGGCCGGCGAATTCCAATCGGGCCATGGCTCAGAGCACCGCGAGGCGACTGTTGAGCAGGTCGGTAACCAGCATGTAGCCCGGCGCGTGGGTGATGCAGAACTCGGGCTTGGCCGTTGCAACGACGGATTGCGGCGTCACTCCGCAGGCCCAGAAGACCGGCAGCTCGTCGTCGCGCACCGGCACGGCGTCGCCGTAGTCCGGCTTGGAGATATCGCCGATGCCGATCATCTCCGGCTTGCCGAGATGGACCGGCGCGCCATGCACCGAAGGGAAGCGCGTGGTGACCTGCACCGCGCGGATCGCATCGACCGGCTTGAAGGGCCGCATCGAGACCACCATCGGTCCGTGGAAGGGTCCGGCCGGCGCGCAGGCGATGTTGGTGCGGTACATCGGCACGTTGCTGTTGCAGCTCTGGTGGCGGAGCTCCAGCCCGTTCTCGATCAGCGCCTCCTCGAACGAGAAGCTGCAACCCAGCACGAAGGCGACGAGATCCCCGCGCCAGTGCTTGGCGATGTCGGTCGTCTCCTCGACGAGCTCGCCGTTGCGCCACACGCGGTAGAGCGGCACGTCGGTGCGGATATCGAGGTCCTCGCCCAGCATCGGCAGGCGCGGGTCGCCCGCCTCGGACTGGCCGAGCAACGGGCACGGCTTGGGATTGAGAGCGCAGAAGCGCGCGAAGTCGGCGGCCAGCGCCTGCGGCAAGATCGCGAGGTTGCCTTGAACGTAACCCGGCGCCAGACCCGAGGTCGGTGCGCGGTGGCCGCCCGCACGGATGCGCCGCCGCGCGTCGCGACCGGTCTCGCCTCTCAGGCCGCCGAGGCCGACATTGGTATCCATCGCTGTCTCCTAGACGTGCTGTCCGCCGTTGATCTGGATTTCTGCGCCGCTCACGTAGCTCGCGCCCTGCTCGCAGAGGAAGTGGATCACGTCGGCGACCTCATCGGGCGTGCCCAGCCGGCGCATCGGGATCTGGTTCTCGACGATCTTTTCGGTGCCGGGCGAGAGGATCGCGGTGTCGATCTCGCCGGGCGCGATGGCGTTGACGCGAATGCCGCGCGGACCGAAATCGTGCGCCATCTCGCGGGTGAGCGCCGCGAGCGCGGCCTTCGAGGTGGCGTAGGCCGAACCCGCGAAGGGATGCACGCGGCTCCCGGCGATCGACGTCACATTGACGACGCAGCCGCGCGCCGCCGCCAGCTCGTCCATCAGGCCGCGCGCCAGCGCGACGGGGGCGAAGAAATTGACGTTGAAGACCTGCCGCCACAGATCGAACGGGGTGTCGATGGCGCCGAGCCGGCCGCCACCCTCGCCCTTGGGCGAGATCGCGGCGTTGTTGACCAGCGCATCGAGCCTTCCGCCCGGCACGCGCTTGCGGATCATCTCGATGCCACGGCCGAGATCGACCGGATCGGCGAGATCGAGCTGCACGTGGTTCTCGCCGCCCGAGGGCCAGGGGCAGAGCGCACTGAACGACTGGCGCGAGACGGTGATGATGCGCCAGCCCTGGGCGCCGAACTTCTTCACCGTGGCGTGGCCGATGCCGCGGCTCGCGCCGGTCAACACCAGCGTGCGCACATTGTCGAGGCGAGTCGAAGCGGTCACGGGCGGCTCCGGGCGGACGGGAAACGCACTCTACTCCCGCGTCGGGCGGCGCGCGACCACGACCCCTTGTATGTTAAAGTGATAAGACAACAATATCCATTAAGTCTCTATAATTGAAACATCTTTCTTGTCAGTCGCAACGAGCACGTCTATCGTTGCTCGCGTGGCTTGGCCCATTATTTCGGGTCGGCAGCCATCGATTTTGAATGCAACGATTTCGCGGGAGCCCTGTCCATGCAGGCACCACGTCGTCTCTTCTCCGATCGTTCGCCCGAGGTGCGCGCATCCATGCCCGTGCCACGCACGCGCCCCGTCACCATGCTCACGGCCGCCGGGTTGTGCGCGATCATCGTGCTGATGCAGATGGTGCCCCAGTGGCAGGCGCCGACCAACCGCCTGCCCCCAGCCGCGCAGGACTCCGCGGCGCAGTAGCGCGACCCGCCGCCGCTTGTCGGGCCGCGCACGAGGGCGCAGAAGGGCGGCCGACCGCCCATGAACGACGCCGATCCGCAGACGCTTCCCGCCGGCACCGTGCTGGGCGACTACCGCATCGAGCGGACGATCGGCCATGGCGGATTTGGGATCACCTATCGAGCGACCGATACCAAGCTCGCCAAGCCGGTCGCGCTAAAGGAGTTCCTGCCTGCCTCGGTCGCGGTGCGCGAACGGGGCGAGGTGGTTCCGCGCGGGGCGCGCTATGCTGAGGAGTTCGCCTGGGCGCGCACGCGATTCCTTGACGAGGCGCGGGCGCTCGCCCGCTTTCGCCATCCCAACATCGTGCCGGTGCTGCGCTACTTCGAGGCGCACGGCACAGCCCTCATGGCGATGGAATTCGAGGAAGGCCCGACGCTCGCGGCCCTTCTCTCGCCAGCCGGACGAAGGCTGCCGCCCGCCGATGTGCGCCGTCTTGCCCGCGCGCTGCTCGACGGGCTGGAGGCGGTGCACGCGCAGCAGTTCCTGCATCGCGACATCAAGCCCGCCAACATCGTGATGCGCGCCGACGGCGTGCCGGTGCTGATCGATTTCGGCGCCGCGCGGCGGGCGCTGGGCGAGGCGGCGCGCTCGCTCACCGGCGTGCTCACACCACAATATGCGCCGATCGAGCAGCACCAGATCGATGGCGCGCAGGGCCCCTGGACGGACATCTACGCCGCCGCCGCCGTGCTGCATCACGCGATCCTCGGGGCGCCGCCACCCGATGCGCCCTCGCGTGCCTCCGCCGATCCGATGGAGCCGCTCGAGCGCGCGGCGCGCGGCAGCATGGATCCGTCGTTTCTGCGGGCGGTCGACGCCGGCCTCGCCTTCGACGCAACGCGGCGACCGCAGACCATCGCGGCTTGGCGAGCCTTGTTCGAGGCGTCGACCTACCCGGAGACGCAGCGCATGGCGCCGCCCGCGTCCGACACCGCATCGCCGGCGTCGAGGCCAAGCCTGCGCGGCGTCACGCGTGAGCGCGCGGCGCCTCGCCCGACCCCGCGGCGACGCGTTCGCACCGCACTGATGCTGGCCGCGATCGGCATCGCGCCGGGAGCGCTGTTCGTCGGCTACTGGCCGCTCCTGGAGTTTGCGCAGGCCCAATTCGGACCCGCGCCCCCGCCGGCGGTGGCGCCGCCAGCGACTCCGCCCGTGCCGCCGTCACCGGCGGTCGACGAAGCGGCGCGGCGCGCGCTGGGCGAAGCCGCGGAGCGCGCCGCTGCGGACGGGCGGGCGGCGTCGGCCAAGGCCGAGGAGGCCGCGATCGCCGCACGCGCGTTGGCGGGCGAGGCGCGCATCATCCAGGCCCGTGCCCAACGCGCCGAGCTGGAGAACGCCGTCCGTGTCACCACCGACGACGGCGCCGTCTATATCGGCCAGTTGCGCGACACCCAGCGCCAGGGGCTGGGCGTGATCACGCTTGCGGATGGAACGCGGCGTGCCGGGGAGTGGGACGAGGATCGCTTGCATGGACTCGCGGTTGAACGGACCGGCGATGGCGCGACCCACGCCGGCCGGTTCGCGCGGGACCGCGCGCAGGGCGAGGGTGCGCGCGAAACCGTGGCCGGCGAGCGCCTGGAAGGTAGCTTCGCGGACGGCCGCTTCGAGGGTCCGGGCCTGCGCCACGCACCGGGCGAACCGCGGCGCACCCAGGCCGGCGACTGGCGCACCGACCAGCTCGAGGGCCCCGGCGTCGAGACCGAAGCGGGCGGCGAGCGCTACGAAGGCGACTTTCGCGCCGGCCGTCGCCATGGCCTCGGGGTGGTCGTCACGATCGATGGCAAGCGCATCCCCGCCCGTTGGGTCGAGGGAATCCGGCAGCCGGATCCCTAGGCCGCTTCACGATCCGAGATGGCTGCGGAGCATCCACGCCGCCTTGCCCAGCGCTTCCATGCGCCCGATCAGCAGATCGCCGGTCTCGGCGTCGCCCGCGGCCTCGACCTTGTCGCGCGCCTGGCGCGCCTGACGGACCAGCGCGTCATTGTCCGACGCCAGCGCCGCGAGCATCGCCTTCCAATCCTCCCGACCGCTTGCGTCCTTGACGGTCGCGAGCTTGGCGAAGGCCGCGAGCCCGCCGGGCGCGGTGTGACCGAGCGTGCGAATGCGCTCGGCGATCTCGTCGATGGCGAGCGCCAGTGCGTCGTACTGGGCGCCAAAGAGCGCATGCAGTCCCTGGAAGTGCGGGCCGCTGACGTTCCAGTGGTAGTTCTGGGTCTTGAGCGCGAGCGCGCTGTGGTTGGCCAGCACCGCCGAGAGCTGATCGGCTGCGAGGCGACGGGCTTTGTCGGACAGACCGAGGTCGGGTTTGACGGCCATTTCACAACTCCTTAGTTTGGAATCAATCTAATCTGTATCGGCGTGGTTTCAAGAGGGGCGGAACGTGAAGGCTGGAACGCGGATCGAGATCGTTCGGGGCGACATCACCACGCTCGAGGTCGATGCCATCGTCAATGCCGCAAACGAGTCTCTGCTGGGCGGCGGCGGGGTGGATGGTGCGATCCATCGCGCCGCAGGGCAGGGCTTGCTCGAAGAGTGCCGCACGCTCGGCGGTTGCCCCACCGGCGAAGCGCGGATCACGGGTGGCCATCGCCTGCGCGCGTGGTTCGTGATCCACACGGTCGGACCGATCTGGCGCGGTGGCGCGGCAGGTGAGCCGGCGCTACTTGCCGCCTGCTATCGCAACAGCCTCGCGCTTGCCCGCTTGCAGGGGGTGCGCAGTATCGCCTTTCCCGCCATCTCCACCGGAATCTTCGGCTACCCGAAAGCGGCCGCAGCCGACGTCGCGGTCCAAACGATCCTCACCACGGACGCGCCCGAGCGTGTCGTGCTGTGCGCGTTCGACGAGGAGACTGCCGGGCTCTACCGGACCGCGCTCGGCTGATTCGGCGCGAAAGTCCCTCGTTGTGGACCCCACCGGCGTTGTACGATGGCGCCACCCATGGCTCGCAATGCGAAGAAGCGCGCCCGCTCCCAACCGCCACCGCCGATGCCGGCGTGGAGTGGCGCAGCGGTCAACCCCGATGGTCGCCGGCGCCGAAGCGAAGTCACGCGCGCCAAACTCTGTGACGCGGTGCTGATTCTGATGCGAGAGCGCGGCGAGGCGCCGACCGTGGCCCAGGTCGCGGAGCGCGCGGGCGTCGGTTTGCGCACGCTCTATCAGCATTATGCCGACGCGCCGACGCTCTGGGGCGCGGGCTTCGACCACGCGGTACTGACGACGCTCTCGACCATGCCGCCTGTCTCCGCCGACGGGACGCTCGCCGAACGCATCGCCGGCTTCGTCGAGCGCCGCGCGCGGGTATGCGAATCCTGGGGACCGATGTGGCGGGTCGGCCTGCGTCTGTCGGTGACGGAGCAAGGTTTCCGCGATCGCATCGCGCGCCTCGATACGCTGCTTCGGGCGCGCGCCGAGATTCTTTACGCCTCCGAGCTCGGCGCGCTGACGCCGCAGCGCCGGACGTTGGTTCTCGATGCCCTCATGAGCCTGACCGAGATGGAGGCCTGGGAGCATCTGCGCGAGGCCTGCGGTCGGGATGTCGAGGCCGCGCACGCGGTCTGGCGCTTTTCCGTCGCGGCCCTGCTCGCCGCCGCGCCCGGCTAGTCCGGACGACCGAGGAACGCCATCACCGCAGCGACGTTTTCCGGATCGGCGAGAGGCCGATTGTGTCCCAGTTCCCGTGTCACGCGCAGCGTGGCCTGGGGCAGCAGACGCGCGGCCCGCGCCGACTCGACCACCGGCACGACCGGATCGTTGCTGTCGTGGATCAGAAGAACCGGCAGAGCGAGGTCGCGGGCGACATTGCGCAGCTCGAAGTCGTCCGCCGGTCGGCCGACTCGCGCCTCGACTGAGGCGATAAACGCCGCGGCGCCTCGGCGCGACAGGCCGAAGCCGCGCGCGTACCCCTTCAACACGCGACGAAACCCGCTGGGAGCCGCGAAGGCCACCAGACGCCCGACGCCGCCCTCCGCCGCGATCGCGGCGTAGGCGGTCGCCGCACCCATTGAGTGGGCGACGATGGCATGCAGCGGGCCGAGCGCGCGGATCGCCGTCGCGGTCGCAAACTCCGCGACGTTGGTCTCCCGGCCCGTCGAGTCGCCGTGCGCGGGCATGTCGAGCGCGATCGCCTGAAAGCCGCTGGCGGTCAGGGCCGCGACGAGGGCGGAGAATTGTTGGCGCCCCCCTTCGAAACCGTGCACGAGCAGGACCCGCGGCCCCTCGCCCCAACGCCAGGCGACCAGCCCGGGCGCGATCTCGAGGCGGGCATCGGCCGGCGCGAGTGGCAGCGCCCACCAGCGAGTCGGACGGGGATGCATCATCAGGTGCCGGCGCCACCAGACGGGGCGCCACGTAGCTGGCAGCCGCGAGGGCACGAATGGGGAGCGGCAGGGCGATCATGGTGGCACGGGGGATTGAGTGCAGATGCACTCTATTTGCGGTCCTCCCCGCGCGCGCACAAACGAGGTTTCGCGCGAATTGACGTGAGGAAACTTCAAGCACGGCCCGCGTCAACCGCCGGTCTTGCCGCCACCCGCCGGTAAACGTACGTTCAGCGCAACGATCCGAGGGAGAGAGAACGCATGACGAGGGGCGCCTTCGAAGGCATCACCGTGCTCGACTTCACGCAGGGCATCGCGGGGCCGCACGCCTCTATGCTGCTGGCGCTGCACGGCGCCGATGTCATCAAGATCGAGCCGCCCGAGGGCGACTGGGGCCGCGCGCTCGGTCAGCTGAAGGGCGACCATTGCGCCCACTCCGTCGCGTTCAATCGCGGCAAGCGCTCGATCGCGCTCGATCTCAAGTCGGCCGATGGGCGGGCCGTGGTCGACCGCCTCGCCAAACGCGCGGATGTGGTGATGGAGAGCTTCCGCCCCGGCGTCATTGATCGTCTGGGCTACGGCGCGGAGGCGATGAAGAAGGTCAATCCAAAGGTCGTCTATTGCTCGGTGTCCGGCTTCGGCCAGACCGGTCCCTACTCCAAGCGACCGACGGTCGACGGGCTGATCCAGGCGTTCAGCGGCATGATGGTGATGAACCGCATGCCCGACGGCACGCCCTGGCGACAGGGCATGATCGCGGTCGACGTGACCACCGGGCTCTACACCTTCCAGGCGCTGTCGACGGCGATCATGCGTCAGATCCGCTTCGGCGAGGGCAGCGTCATCGACTCCAGCCTGATGCGCGCAGCCGCCGCGTTCCAGGGCGCCAAGCTGATGGAGTGGGTGTTCTCCAACGGCGCGCCACCGCCGCTCTACATGCCGGCCGGCAGCTACAAGACCGCCAACGGCTACATCATGCTGAGCGCGATGCGGCCGCACCATTTCCGCGCCCTGTTCGAACTGATCGGCCGACAGGATGTCGCCGACGATCCCGACTTGCAGACCCACGAGAGCCGCATCCGCCACGCGCCGAAGATCGTGAAGGCGCTGAACGAGGTGATGCCGACGCGCACGACCGAGGACTGGATCGCGCTCTTGCAGCCCAACGATGTGTTCTGCGAGCGCGTCAACAACTACTCGGACTACCTCGACCATCCGCATGTCGCCGCCAGCGGTGCGATCGACTGGGTGGAGCAGGATGGGTTCGGCCGCATGCCGGTCGCCAACATTCCCGGACTGCCGCCCGCCTCCCAGGATCTCGCGCGCCAGCATGCGCCGCATATCGGCGAGCAGGGTCGCGCGATCCTCGCGGATCTCGGCTTCGCCGCCGCCGATATCGACGCGATGGCCGGCCGCAAGGGCGTGGTGCTGCCGCCGCCGGCGGCGCGCGCCGCCGACTGACATGCGCGCGGCCGCGCTGGCGCTCGCCGTTCTGTCGCTGGCGACACCGGCACACGCAGAGACACTGCGCTTCCCCTCCTCCAGCCCGACCGGGCCGACGCAGCTGATGACGGGCACCGGCGCGGCCGGGCCAACGCGCTGAACGTCATCGTGGCGCTGCGCTACGACGCCGGCACCGCCTACCTGCACGCGGCACCGATGTTCCATCTGGCCGACGGCTGCTCGTCGTTCGCCGTCACGATGTGCGCGGGCCGGCATGTCTTCCTGCCGCGCTTCGAGCCCGTCGCGTTCCGACGACTGGTGCGCGATCAGGCCGTCACCGACTCGACCATCGTGCCCACAATGATGGCGGCGCTGGTGAACGATCCCGCGGCGACACCGGCGGACTATGCGAGCCTGCGTCGGCTCTACTATGGCGCCGCGCCAATGCCCGAGGCCACGATCCGCCGCGCACTCGCGTTGCTGCCGCAGGTGAAGTTCCAGCAGGCCTGGGGAATGACCGAGCTGTCGCCCATCGGCTGCACCATCGAGCCGCGCTACAGCGTGGTCGACGGACCCGACGCGGGGCGGTTGGCGTCGTGCGGCAAGCCGGTCTCCTCGGTCGAACTGCGCATCCTCGACGCGGTCGGACGCGAGGTGCCGCGCGGAACGGTGGGCGAGATCGCGGTGCGCGGACCCACGGTCATGCAAGGCTACTGGAACCGGCCGGCCGAGACGGCAGAGGCGTTGCGCGGCGGCTGGATGCACTCGGGCGACGCCGCGTACATGGATGAGCAGGGCTTCGTCTTCATCGTCGACCGGCTGAAGGACATGATCGTGAGCGGCGGCGAGAACGTCTATTCGGCCGAGGTCGAGAACGCGATTTCACTCCTTCCGGGCGTCGCCGAGGTCGCCGTGGTGGGCGTCCCGGACCCGCGCTACGGCGAGGCAGTCCATGCCATCATCGTGCCCCGCCCCGGCGCTCGGCTCGACGCGGAGCAGGTGATCGCGGCCTGCCGGGAGCGGATCGCAGGCTACAAGTGCCCACGCGCGGTCACGTTCCGGGCCGAGCCGCTGCCTCTGTCGGCCGCCGGCAAGGTGCTGAAAGCCGAGTTGAGGGCACCCTTCTGGGCCGGGCGGGAGAGTCGGCTGGTCTGACACCTTTTTCGCATCCAACGGCCCGCCGCCGGCGTTTATTTCACATACCCACGTCGGGGAACGACCGGGAGGAAACAATGCTGCGCTGTATCATCGTCGCCGCCGCGCTCGTCGCGCCCGCCCTCGCTCAGGCCCAGAGCAACGCCGCCCTGATCGAAAAGGGCCGTGCGCTGTTCAGCGATCCCGCGCTCTCGGCCGACGGCCGATGGTCCTGCGCGACGTGCCATCCGGCCAACGGCCACACCGACAACAAGACCTATGTCGGGCTCGATGTGGTTGCCGACGGCGATGCGCGCGGTCGCAGCACGCCCACCCTGTGGGGCTCCGGTATTCGCACCGCCAATTGGTCGTGGGCCGGCACGATCCCCGCCATCGAGACCAACATTCGCGGCATCATCGTCAATCGCATGAAGGGCGCCGAACCCTCGAAGGAAACGCTGGAGGCGCTGGCGGCCTATGTGAAGTCGCTGCCACCCGGACCGGCGCCGTTCCTCAACGCCGAGGGGCCGCCGCGCGACACCGCGCCAGCCGACGTGAAGCGCGGCTTCGCGGTGTTCTCGGGCAAGGGTGGCTGCATGACCTGCCACGTGCCCGCCGCCTACGACAAGAAGGACCCCGAGGATGTCGGCTCGGGTGGCGCCTTCAAGGTCCCCTCGCTGCGCTCGGTCTCGCGCACGGGCCCGTGGTTCCACGACGGCCGCTACGCAACGCTCGAGGCAACCGTCGACGCCATGTGGGATTTCTATAAGAAGAAGAACGACTCGAAGGACACGCTCTCGGATGCCGAGAAGCGCGACCTGGTCGCCTTCCTGCGCGCCCTCTGATCCTCAGCCGACGGCGCTCGTCTCCGTCGGGGCGGGCGCCTAGCGGGAGGCGCGCATCTCGGTCTGGGCAAGCGGCACCAGCCAATCGCGGAACGCCTTGATCTTGCGCCGCCGGATCGCGTCGGTCGGATAGACCAAGTAGTAGGCGAGTTCGGTCGACATCTTGAAGTCGAACGGCATCACCAGGCGTCCGGCCTTGAGGTCGGGCGCCACCAGCGGCTGGCGGCCGAGTGCCACGCCCAGCCCGTCCATCGCGGCCTGGTAGGCTGCGAGCGCGAGGTCGAACGTGACGCCGCGTGTGGCATCGACGCCTTTCACGCCGGCGGCCGTCAGCCAGACCTGCCAGTCGTCGGGGAACGTACCGATATGCAATAGCGTCGCGCGCTTGAGGTCGGCGGGCTTGCGGAGTGCGTTGGGGCCCTTGAGGAGCGAAGGCGCGCAGACAGGCATCACGTCCTCGGCGACCAGCCGCTCGGCGACAAGAGCGGGCCATTGGCCGCGGCCATAGCGGATACCGATATCGACATCCTCGCGGGCGAAATCCACCAGACCCGTGCCGGTCGCGATGCGCACATCGATCTCGGGGTGGGCACGCTGGAAGCCGCCCAGCCGAGGTACCAGCCACTTGGTGGCGAAAGAGGCCGTGGTGGTGACCGTGAGCGCGCCGCCCTTGTCCTTGTTCAGGAGTTTCTCGGTCGCCTCGTGCAGCTGATCGAACGCCGCGCGCACCGGCGGCAGATAGGCCTGGCCCGCCTCGGAGAGCAGCAGCGAGCGGTTCCGTCGCACGAACAATCTTAATCCGAGACGCTGCTCCAGCCCGCGCACCTGATGGCTGATCGCGGCCTGTGTGACGCTCAATTCGTGCGCCGCCTCAGTAAAGCTCATATGCCGCGCGGCTGCCTCAAAGGCCCGCAGGCCATTCAGGGGCGGAAGAGAGCGCTTCAACGGAACCTCATCGCATTAGTGAAACTTATCAAAACAGGACAAAGCGTCATTTGTAAAGGGGGCTCCCGGCGCGCACCTTCGGAACATCGAAGAACCGACCCAAGGAGGGTCACATGACCGACCTGTCGCTGCATCTGAAGTCCGAAACGCCCTTCGCCGGCACGTTCGCCGCCCTCGGCGTGCTGTTCCAGACCTGGCGGGAGCGCCGCAAGGCGCGGGCCGAGCTCGCGACGCTCGATCCGCGCACTATCAAGGATCTGGCACTGAGCCCCGGCCAGATTCACTTCGAGGCAGGCAAGCCGTTCTGGCAGGCCTGACGGGAAGTCGGGGCGCACAGCCTCCCGCGCCCCGCACCAGAGCCGGCGGTCGACCCAGCCTCCCTGTCGACCGTCGGCTTTCTCTTTGGGCAGGACCGCGCGTCTGCTAGAGCCGGCGCCATGATCCGGACCGACGCCGAGCTCTCTGACCTCTCCGAACAGGCAGCGCGACACGCGCAAGCGGGCGACTTCGCCGCCGCCGAACCGCTCTATGCCGAAATTGCCGACGCCCGTCCCAACTCCGGAGCGGCGCAATATCTGCTCGGTCGCGTGCGATTGAAGATGAAACGTTTCGCCGACGCGCGCGAGCCGCTGGAGCGCGGTGCGAAGTTCCTGCCGCGCGAACCCGCCGCCCACATCGATTTCGCCGGCTGCCTCAGTGAGCTGGGCGAACGCGAGGCGGCATTGGCAGCGCTCGCCAAGGCCGAACGGCTGATCCCCGACGACGCGCCGTTGAACTACAACAAGGGACGCCTGCTTGAGGCGTTGGGTCGCGACGCGGAGGCGATCGCGGCTCTGGATCGCGCCCTGCACGCCGATCCCTATCTCACCGCGGCCCGCGCCGCGCGCGGACGCCTCTACGCGCGACGCCGCGAAACGGTGGCGGCGCTGGGCGACATCGACGCTGTCCTGACGGAACGGCCTGGCGACGTGTTGCTGCGCCGCGTGCGCGGCGACCTTTTTCTGGCGAGCGGCGACTGGCTGCGCGGGCTCGCCGATCACGAGGCCCGACTGGATGCACCCGACGCGGCGCGCTGGACCGCAGCGGCGCCCGCGTGGCGCGAAGGGCCGGCACCGGCCGGCCGGCTGATGCTCTATCCGGAACAGGCCAATGCGGCCGATCCGGCGGCTCTGCGCGACACGCTGATGTTGATGCGCGGCGCGGAGAGTTTGCGCGCCGAGGGCCACGACGTGGTGGTGCAGTGTCTGCCGGGCTTCGACTTGCTGCCCGGCAGCGACGACACGGGGACGTTCGACGCCCGTCGCGTGGTGTGGCGCGACGCAGCACCCGACGCCGGCGTCGCGACGGCGGCGCCGTTGCGCAGCCTGCCGCACCTTCTGGGCTGGACGCTCGACGCCCTGCCATCGCCCGGTCTTCTGTCCGGCATCGCTTTCCCCGACGCCGCCGCGCCCGCGGGTGAGGATCGCCGTCCGCCACGCCGCGGCCTGCGGCGCGTGCCGCGCGCCCATGTTGATTTCGATCCGGCGATCTCCGACCCGCCCAACCTGCGGGCGCGGATCGGCTGGCTCACCGGCCCCGCGCAACCGCTTGGGGCGGTCGAGGCCCGCTTCGATACCTGGCTCGATCGTATCGATGCCGCCGACGCGCTCAGCGCGAGCGACGGGTCGGGCTTGCGGGCGCTGGCCGAGCGGCTGTTCGTCTGCGACGTGGTGGTGGGCGGCGATACGTGGCCGGCACATCTCGCGGCGCTCTTGGGCGTGCCGGTCTTGATGTTGCTGCCGCGCGATGCCGATTGGCTGTGGGGCCCGCGCGCTGGCGCCACGCCGTGGTATCCGACGATGGAGCTGCTGCGCGAGGACGATACCGGCTGGGAGGGCGCGATCGCGCGCCTGAAGCACCTGCTCGACCTGGCCTCAGCGCCGGCAAGCTGGCGTGAGGCGCCGGCCCAACGCTGGGAGCCCGGCACCCCGTAGCGAAATCTCCGTGCCGCCCCAGCTTCCGCCGTCCGGTCCCGGGTGCTGATATCGCGACGACGGAGGACCGCATGCCGGGCAAGACACTGTTCGACAAGATCTGGGACAGCCACGTCGTCGCCGATCTGGGTGGCGGCGTGGTGTTGCTGCATATCGACCGCCACCTGCTGCACGATCTCTCGGGATCGGGCGCGCTGAAGGAGGTCGAGGCCAAGGGCTATGTCCCGGCCCAACCGCAGCTCGCCTTCGCCACGCCCGACCACGCGATCTCGACCCGGGCGGGCCGCACCGACGACACCTTCCCCGCCGGCGGCCCATTGCTGCGCGGTCTGCGCCAACGCACCTCGAAGTACGGCATCCGGCTGTTCGACATGGGCCAGGACGGCAATGGCATCGTGCACGTGGTGGGACCGGAACTCGGCATCACGCTGCCGGGCACGACGCTGATCTGCGGCGACAGCCACACCTGCACCCATGGCGGTCTGGGCGCGCTGGCGTTCGGTGTCGGCTCGTCGGAGCTGGTGCATGCGCTGGCGACGCAAACGCTGGTGCAGCGCAAACCCAAACGATTGCGCGTGAGTTTCGAGGGCAAACTGCCAAAGGGCGTCACGCCCAAGGACATGATCCTGCATGTGATCGGCGAGATCGGTGCGGCCGCCGGCACCGGCCACGCTGTCGAATATGCGGGGTCGGCGATCCGCGCACTGCCTGTCGAGGGCCGCCTCACCATCTGCAACCTGTCCATCGAGATGGGCGCGCGCACCGGAATGGTCGCGCCGGACGACACCACGTTCCAGTATCTCGCCGGCCGCGACTTCGCGCCCAAGGGCGCGCTGTGGGATCGCGCGGTCGAGCATTGGCGCACGCTCGGCAGCGACGCCGATGCCCGCTTCGACCGCGAGCACACCGTCGATATGGCCCGCGTGGTGCCGCAGATCACCTGGGGCACCAGCCCCGAGCATGTCGTGGCGGTGGACGGGCTGATTCCCGATCCCGCGCGCGCACCGGACGAGAACCGCCGCAAGGCCTGGGAGGCGGCACTCGCCTATCAGGGGCTGGAGCCGGGCAAGCCGATCGCCGGCACCAGGGTCGACTGGGTCTTCATCGGCTCCTGCACCAACAGCCGCATCTCCGACCTGCGCGCGGCTGCGGAGGTGGCGCGTGGCCGCCAGCGGGCCGCGCATGTCAACGCCTGGGTCGTACCGGGTTCCGAACGCGTGAAGCGCGAAGCGGAGGCCGAAGGGCTGGACAAGGTTTTCACTGCCGCAGGCTTCGAGTGGCGCGAGCCAGGCTGCTCGATGTGCGTGGCGTCTAACGGCGAGACCGTTCCGCGCGGCCAGCGCAGCGTTTCGACGTCCAACCGCAACTTCGTCGGTCGCCAGGGGCCCGGCGCGCGCACCCACCTCGCCAGCCCCGCCATGGCGGCGGCAGCAGCGATCCGCGGCGCCATCGCCGACGTCCGCACGCTCTGAGAGGGCCCGACGAATGGAAAAATTCACCAAAGTCACCGGCGTCGCGGCACCGCTCATGCGCCAGAACGTCGATACCGACCTCATCATCCGCATCGAACGCCTCGTCGGCACCGATCGGAGCGACCTGGGACCACACTGCTTCGAGCAGCTTCGCCTCAAGGCCGACGGCACAGCCGATCCGGCCTGCGTGCTGAACCACGCGGCCTACCGCGACGCCCCGATCCTGCTGGCCGCGGAAAACTTCGGTTGCGGTTCCAGCCGCGAGGGCGCGGTATGGGCACTGATGGGCGCTGGCGTGAAGGCGGTGATCGCGCCCTCCTACGGCGACATCTTCTTCAATAACTGTTTCCAGAACGGGCTGTTGCCTGTCGCGCTGCCGATCGCCGAGGTCGAGCGGCTGGCCGAGGAAACGCGCGCCTCGCCGGGCAACGCCCGCGTCACCGTCGATCTTGAGGAGCACGTCGTGGTCTCGCCCACCGGACGTCGCATCGCGTTCGAGATCGAGGGCCGCCGCCGCGACGCGCTGCTGCAGGGGCTGGACGACATCGCGCTGACGCTGAAGCACGCCGAGACGATCGCCGGCTGGCAGAACGCCGATCGCGCGCAGCGCCCCTGGGTGTGGCTGTGAGCGCGCGCGGCAACGCCTTTCGCCTGCTGATCCTGCCGGGCGATGGCATCGGCAAAGAGGTCATGGTTGAGGTGCGGCGCGTCGCCGAGTGGTTCCGCGACCGACGCGGCGCACCCATCGAGCTCGGCGAGCGGCCGTTCGGGCTGGCCTCGTGGGACGCGTTCGGTTCGCTGATGCCGGATGAGACGCGGGCCGCCATCGAGGACGCGGACGCGATCCTGTTCGGCGCCATGGACTCGCTCGACCAGGCCACCAAGATCCCGCCGGAGGAGCGCAAGAAGGGAAGCCTGCTCAGGCTGCGCAAGTCGCTCGACACCTTCGCCAATCTGCGACCGATCAAGGCCGTCCCGGCCCTGCTCGATGCCTCGACACTGCGCCGCGAGATCGTGGACGGGGTTGACCTTGTCTTCGTGCGCGAACTGACGGGCGGCGTCTATTTTGGCGAGCCGCGAGGGGTCGAGACCCTGCCCGACGGTCGCGAGCGCGGTGTGAATACCCATGTCTACCACTCGGACGAAGTCGAGCGCGTGGCGCGCTATGCCTTCGAGCTGGCGCGCCGGCGCCGCGCCCAGGGCGGACCGGGCCGCGTGCACTCGGTCGACAAGGGCAATGTGATGGAAGCGGGCGCCATGTGGCGCCGTCTGATGCAGCGCCTGCACGCCGCGGAGTACGCCGACATCGAGCTGCACCATATGCTCGCCGACAACTGCGCCATGCAGCTGATCCGCTGGCCGCGCCAGTTCGACGTCATCGTGACCGACAATCTCTTCGGCGATCTTCTGTCGGACTGCGGGGCGATGATCACCGGTTCGCTGGGCATGCTGCCCTCGGCCTCGCTGGGCCCGGCCGGTGCCGACGGGCGCCGCCGCGCGCTCTACGAGCCGATCCACGGCAGCGCGCCCGACATCGCGGGGCGCGGCATCGCCAATCCGCTGGCGGCGATCCTGAGTTTCGCAATGTGCCTCGGCGAAACGCTGCACCTGCCCGACGAAGCGGCGCGGCTCGAGCGCGCAGTCGATGCCGTGCTTGCGGCCGGTCTGCGTACCGCCGATCTCGCGCCGCGTGGGAGCGCCAGCGTGTCGACGCGCGCGATGGGTGAGGCCGTGATTGCCGCACTTGAGCGGGCCTGAGCGCCCTCGCGGTTGAGCCCGGTCCACCTCGCGGCGGCGGCGCTTGTCGTCGTCATCTGGGGTTTCAATTTCTCGGCGATCCGTCTTGGCCTCGACGAGATGACGCCGCTCTGTTTGGCGGGCTGGCGGTTCGCACTTGCGGCGCTGCCGGTACTTTTCATCGCCCGACCGGATGTGCCGCTGCGCGTGATCGCGGGCGTGGGCATCTTCCAGTTCGGCGGCCAGTTCGTGTTCCTGTTCTATGCCATGGAGGCCGGCCTGCCGCCCGGGCTCGTGTCGGTGCTGGTGCAGCTCCAGGGGCCGCTCACCTTCTTGCTCGCGGCAGCCGCGCTGGGCGAGCGCGCGCGGCCGCTGCAATGGCTCGGACTGGCCATCGCGCTGGCCGGCGTCGCGATGATCGCGCGATCGGTCGAGGGCAGCGCGCCGCTCGCCGCCGTCGCACTCGGTCTCCTCTCGGCGCTGAGCTGGGCCACCGGAAACCTCTTCATGCGACACGCTCGCGGCGGGAATCTCTTCGCCGTCACCGTTTGGGCGAGCGCCCTGCCCGCCTTGCCATTGCTCGCAGCCAGCCTTGTGGTCGACGGACCGACGCGTGCGCCCGCGCCGCTGCTCGCGCCGACAGGGCAGATGTGGGCGGTGCTGCTCTACAGCGTCGCGCCGGCGATGTGGCTGGGATACTTCATCTGGGGAACGCTGTTGCGCGGCTATCCGGCGGCGCGCGTCGGTCCGATCTCGCTGCTGATCCCCTGCGTCGCGCTCGGATTCGCCGCGCTGCTGTTCGGCGAACAGCTGGCGGGGCTGCGCCTGGTCGGCGTGATCATCGTGTTGGCGGGGGTGGCGGCCGGGCTCTTCGCCGGCCGGGAACGGGATCGCGCCTCGTAGGGGATCGACCGTTCTGGTAGGGGCCCCGTCCTGTCTATCGCTGTATGGGGTGGGGAAGCGATCGACCGGGTATCGGAATGTGGGGTTTGGGGAAGGGTTCCGATAGCCGTTGGGCGGGGTATTCCGGATTCACTTCGCGTCCTGAGAAAGCGTAGGTGCGAGGGCCCAGAGGACTCCAGCTCTGGAAAATGCCGATCTCGAACCGCCGCCTCCGCGACCCGCCCGAACCTCGACGCTTCAGAATGAAGCTCCGTCCGGACCGATAAGGACGATCAGCGAAAGCACCATGATCCTGACACAATTGAGCGCAAAATCAATACATTAGCGATACATTTTCATCTAGAAACTTAGATTTATCCGGTTACACCACTGATTGTGCACGGAGAACGCTGACCGCTACTAGTGCTTGAGGCCGCAGCGGTGAGCCCCGACGCCCGAACGCAAGACGGGGGCCCGAAGCCCCCCGTTTCGTCCCCAAAGTGCCTCGTAGCGGCAGAGCCGGCACACGAGGCTATGCGTCGTCGATCACTGAATGCTACGCGCGACGTGTGCGGGAATCAATGCGCGCAGGGTGTGCGGAAACGAAGGATACACGCCGCCGCAATGGAGGCGCGATCCCGTCAGGCTTCCTGCAGTCCGCACCACTCGGCGATGAACAAAGCCGTCGCCTGGGTGATGCGTCGCACCGATTCCAGATTCACGCGCTCATCGAATCCGTGGATGTCGTCGGACTGCGGACCATAGACCAGCGCCGGAATACCGGCGTAGAGACCGAAGAAGCGGTTGTCGGCCGTGCCGGTCGAGGTCATGTCCTCGAGCGCCGTGCCGAAGACATGCCGATGCGCGCGATCGAGCGTGGCCCGCACCGCCTCGTGGTTCTTGAGCACGAAGGGCTCGGCCTGAAATCCCTCCCACGTCACGCTGGGCGGATTGTTGCCGAGGAACGGATCGCGCTTACCCGCCTCGCGCACGCAATGCTCGATCTCCTGACGCGCCTCTTTCAGGGTTTGCGAGGGCAACACGCCGACACGCATGTCGAACGTGCACCAGGCCGGCACCGAGCTCGCCCAGTCGCCGCCCGCGATCTTGCCGACGTTGAAATTCACCGGATGGTGATGATCGTGGAAGTGCGCGTCGGCGGACTTGCGCGCGTTCCAGGCCTTCTCCAGGTCGCGCAGCGCCTGGATCAGGCGATAGGCCGACTCGATCGCGTTCGAACCGGCATCGGCCTTGTAGACATGCACGGGGTGACCCGTGACCTTGACCTGGAACCACATCACGCCGACTTGCGCCACGGTCAGCACACCGCCCGACGGCTCGGGAATCAGCGCCGCGTCGCCACGATAGCCGCGTTGCAGACAGGCCAGCGCGCCATTGCCAGTGCACTCCTCCTCCACCACGGATTGCTGGAAGACGTCGGCGGCGGGCCGATAGCCCAATCCGCGCAACGCGCGCAGCGCGAAGAGGTTGAGGATCAGGCCCGCCTTCATGTCGCCCGAACCCCGGCCATACATCCAGCCGTCCTTCACCGCCGGTTCAAAGGGCGGCCGCGACCACATCTCGTGCGGCCCCTCCGGCACGACGTCGATATGCCCGTTCAGCACCAGCGAGCGGCCGGACCCGCTGGAGGGCCGCCACGCGCCGACCACATTCCACGCATCGTCGTACTCCTGGGCGTGCGGTGAGAAGCCCGGGAGGTGCTTGATGTCGTCGAGCCGGATCTGCCAGCGATCGACGCCGTAGCCATCCTCCTTGAAGAGGCGCGCCATCATGTCCTGCGCCGGTGCCTCGCGGTAACGTAGCGATGGAATACGAACCAGATCCGCCAGCACCGACGTCTGGGCGTCGAACCGGCGATCGACCTCATTCATGATCCGGGTCTTGAGCGCGGCATCGATCATGGCGGTCTCCTCAGGCAGGCATCGCGACCCTGGGGCAGGCGAAAGGACTCGTCAAAGCGGCCGGCCCCTTCTATTCCACGCCGCGATGCAGACGCTCCGTTCCCTCGCGGCGCTCGTGGAGGCGGGCCTCGCGCCCGCCGATCCGAGGCTGGTCGCCGCCGAACAGACGCTCGCCATCGCGCTCACACCCGCGATGCACCGCGCGATCGATCCCGCACGCGGCACGGCCGACCCGATCGCCCGCCAGTTCGTGCCGTCGGTCGAGGAGACCGTCGTCGCTCCGGAAGAGCTCGCCGATCCGATCGGCGATCGTGCCCTCGCCCCGGTGCCCGGGATCGTGCATCGCTATCCCGACCGGGTGCTGTTGAAGCCGACCCATGTCTGCCCGGTCTATTGCCGCTTCTGCTTCCGTCGCGAGCAGGTGGGCCCCGGCGGTGAGGCGCTCTCGGCCGCCGAGCTTGAGGCCGCGCTCGCCTATATCGCGGCCCATCCTGCGATCTTCGAAGTGATCCTGACCGGCGGTGACCCGCTGATGTTGGCGCCGGCACGACTCGCGCGGCTGGTCGAGGCGCTCGACGCCATCCCCCATGTGCAGGTGATACGCGTGCATAGCCGTGTTCCGGTCGCCGATCCCGAGCGCGTCACGGCGGACCTGGTTGCGGCGCTGGCACCCCGCCGCGCGGCGCTCTGGCTCGGCATTCATTCCAACCACGAGGCCGAACTCGGCGAGGCGCAGCGCGCGGCGTTGCGCCAGTTTGCGGTCTCAGCCATCCCGCTGTTCGGCCAGACCGTCCTACTGCGCGGCATCAACGACGATGCGGAGACGCTGGAGAAGCTGTTCCGGCGCATGCTGGTCTGCGGCGTGAAGCCCTACTATCTGCATCATCCCGATCTGGTGCGCGGGACGGCGCATTTCCGCGTCGATCTCGCCCGCGGGCGCGAGATCATGCGCGGCTTGCGCGGCCGGCTGTCAGGTCTCGCCCAGCCGGTCTATGTGCTCGATGTCCCGGGCGGACACGGCAAGGTGCCGGTGGGGCCGGGCTATCTCGCCGACGACCCCGAAGGCTGGCGCGTCGAGGACGCCTTCGGCGCCAGTCACCGCTACCCGCCGGTCTGAGCCACCGTCAGCGCCGCGCGGCCACGGCCGCCGGTCGAGGGCCACGCTCCGAGGAGGCCGCGAGCTCTTCAAGCAACCAGTCCTCGAACGCGCGAATCTTCGGCCGGCTGGCGGAGCTCGGTGGGCAGCAGAACCACCAGGCCTTGCCGCTGTCGACGATCTGCGGGAAGGGCTGGAAGAGACGGCCTTGCGCCAGTTCCTCGCGGAAGAGCTGCGGCGGGCCGACCGCGACGCCCGCCCCCTCCATCGCGGCCTCGACGGCGATCATCGTCGAGTCGAACGTGAGCAAGCGCTTGGGCTTGTAGTCGCCGAGACCGACGGCGCGCAGCCAGATCGGCCACTCGACCTCGTTTGTCATGTCGATGAGCGGCGCCTTCTTGAGATCGTCCAGCGACTTCAGCCGGTCGGCGTAGCGCTTGCCGCAGAGCGGCGTCAGCACGTCGTTGAACAGCCGCACCGCGTGCAGGTCGGCCTCGGGCTGCACGGTGAAGCGAATGGCGCAGTCGAAATCCTCGCGGGCGAAGTCGACCACACGCTGGGTCGTGGTCATGCGCACTTCGATGTCGGGGTGCTTGGTCTGGAAACGGTGCAGTCGCGGCACCAACCAAGCGAGCGCGAAGGTCGTGATGAGACTGACGTTCAACGTGCCCGCGCTGCTCTTGCGGCCGACCCGGTCCAGCGCCTGCGTCATGCGATCGAACGCGTCGCGCAAGTCGGGCAACAGTCCCTGACCTTCAGCGGTGATCTCGAGTCCGCGCGGCCGGCGGATGAAGAGCGGCACGCCCAGCCGCTCCTCGAGTCCCTTCACCTGATGGCTGACGGCGGCCTGCGTCACGTGCAGTTCATCGGCGGCCTGGGTGAAGCTCGAGTGGCGAGCGGCCGCCTCGAAGGCGCGTAGGGCATTCAGGGGCAGCTGGGCGCGGCTCATCTAGACTCTCCGCTCATATTTTTTCTGGGTCACAACCCGAGGATTCATCCTTTGCAGGCGGAGAGACTATAGCTCATTTTGGCCTTCAACACACACCGGTGGCCGTATCCCGCCTAGGCAGCTGCCCCAATGGAGCTAAGTCATGTCGAGCCTCGCCCACACCCCGACCCTCACCCTGCGGCAGCCGCTGCGGCTGGTCGCGTTCGTGGCCGGTCTGTTGATCGAAGGCTACGAGACGCTCTGCCTGCGGGCCGATCTTGCGCGTTCCCGCCAGCAGCTGGGCACGCTCGACGAGCGGCTGCTGCGCGACATCGGCATCGACCGCGCGACCGCGCGCCACGAGGCCGAGAAGGGCTTCTTCGGCTGAGCAGCCCGGCGGGTGAATTGCCCGCCGATGCCGGATAGAGCGGCCGGGTTCCGTGTGCTTTGATCGGCGCATGATCCCGACCGCCACTCCGATCTCCCCGACTATCGCCCCGCCCGCGACGCTTCCCGATTTCGAGACGTGCTGGCGCGCCGTCCTGACCCGCGACCGCACCTACAACGGCCGGTTCTGGTTCTCGGTACGCACCACGGGCGTTTACTGCCTGCCGTCCTGCGCCGCGCGACCGCCGCTCAGGTGCAACGTGGCGTTCCATGCCTCGCCCGCCGCTGCCGAAGCCGCGGGTTTCCGCGCCTGCAAGCGCTGCAGGCCGCTGGAGTGGGAAACCGCCTCCGGACTCAGCCGTCCAGTCGCGGACGCTTGCCGCCTGTTCGACGCCGCCGATCCGCAAGATCCACCCTCGCTCGCGGCCGTGGCACGCAGCGTCGGTCTCTCGGCCGGCGCGCTGGGCAAACGCTTTGCAAACGAGCTGGGGGTCGGACCGCGCGATTGGCTTGCCGCCCGCAAGCGCGATCGCCTGCGCCGCGCGCTGCGCGAGGGCACCTCGGTGTCGGACGCGATCTATGGCGCGGGCTATGGCTCCTCCAGCCGCGTCTATGAAAGCAGCGACCGCGCGCTCGGCATGACGCCCGCCACCTATCGGCGCGGCGGCGCTGGCGCTCGCATCGCCTGGACGCTTGCCGACAGCGACTATGGCCGCGTGCTGGTGGCGGCGACCGAACGCGGGGTGGCCGCGGTATTCCTGGGCGAAGACGACGCGCGACTCGAACGCGAGCTCAAGCGCGACTTCCCTGCCGCCGAGCTGGCGCGTGACGATCGCGGCCTGAAGGACCGCGTGCAGGGCGTTTTGGCCCGGCTCTACGGACGAAAGCCCACGGCGCTCGATGCCACCGACGTGCCGCTCGATATCCTGGGCACGGCCTTCCAATGGAAGGTCTGGAAGGCGCTTACCGAAATCCCCGCCGGCACGACCCGCACCTATGGTGAGATCGCGCAAGCGCTCGGCAAGCCCAACGCCGCCCGCGCCGTCGGCCGCGCCTGCGCCACCAATCCGGTGTCGATCGTGGTGCCCTGCCACCGAGCGATCGGCTCAAGTGGCAGCCTCACGGGCTATCGCTGGGGCGTGGCGCGCAAGGAGCGACTGCTGGCTGACGAGCGGCGGCGCAGCAGCAAATAGAAGGCGCCACCGCCACCGTGGTGCGGGTGGGCGGCCCGCACCGCCCGCACATAGGCGCGGTTGTCGGCGCGATTGAGCCAGCCCATCAGCTCGCCGCGGATGCGCCCGCCCAGCACGCGGCCGCCCTCCTCCCGCAAACCCTTGCCGGTCACGACCAGCGCGACCCGCGCATCGGCACCCTGCGCCTCGGCAAGGAACCGCCGCACCGCGCGCTCAGCGGCTGCCAGCGTGAGGCCGTGCAGATCGAGCTTGAGGTCGGGCTCCAGGCGGCGACGCGACAGGGCACGCGAGAGGTCGCGATCGAACCCTGAGCCCCCGGCGTCCAGATCGGGCTCGACCGTCGGTCTCGGCACGGGCGGCCGCGGCGCCACGGCCATCGGGGCAGCGGGTGCTGGCTTGGCCGCCACCGGCGCGCGGCGCGACACACCTTTCAGAGGGCGCGCGTCGGCCATCGCCTTCAGGAAGAGATCGCGATCCCCTGCCATCACACCGCTCTAGCGTCGGATCGACACCGGGTCTACACAGCGCGCCATGGCTCAATCGCCCCTGCCGGCACCCGATCCCGACTTGCAGACCGGCCTGCAGTTCCTGCGCGCCGGCTGGTTCGATCGTGCCGAACCGCTGTTCCGGTCCGCGCTCGCCCGCCACGGCGACCGGCCCGACATCCTGCATTTTCTCGCGGCCTGCCACTTCCAGCGTGGTGCGATCGCCGAAGCTGAAGGACTGTGGCGTCGGGCCCTCGCGCGCGACCCCAACGAGCCGATGCTGCACTACAATCTCGGCATGGCGGCGCAGAAGCTCGGCCGCCACGACGAGGCGACACGCCGCTTCCGCGACACGATCCGTCGCGCACCGGGGCACATCGAGGCGCGGCTGGCGCTCTCCGCCTCGCTGCTCGAGCTTGGCCGCTTCGCGGCCGCCGAACGCGAACTGGCCGAGATCGCTGGCAATCTGGATCAGGCGATGACGGCGTCGGCCGAGGGCGCGCAACTGCGGCCGCTGCAGGCCCGCACGCGCAACATGCGCGGCTACGCTCTCTATCGCATGCAAAAGTCGCTCGAGGCGCTGGAGGAGCTCGACGCCGCCTGGACGCTGGCCGACGACGATCCGCGTCGGGCGCAGATCAAGGGCGACCGCGCCCTGGCCCTGATTCTGGCGGCGCGTCGCGAGGAGGCGCAGCTCGACATCGAGGAGGCGCTGCGCCTGCAGCCCGAGAACGCCAATCTGCATCACATCAAGGGTTTCGTGCTGTTCCACAGCGGCCAGGCAGCCGCCGCCATCCCGCCGCTGCAGCAAGCGCTCAAGCTGGATCCGGGTTTCCAACCGGCGCTGAAGACACTCGCCCTGGCGCAGGCCGAGACCGGCGCGGCCGATGATGCGGCCGCCGCCTTGCGCCGCGCGCTCGAGATCGCGCCTGGCGACGGCGAGGCTGTGGTCCAGCTGAGCCTGGTGCAAATCGAGCGCGGCCAGCCGCAGGCGGCGCTGGACCTGCTGGAGTCCCACCTCAAGCGCGCACCGGATGACACCGCCGCGCTCAACAACGCCGCGCTTGCGCTGCTGGCGCTGAAGCGCTTCGACGACGCCCACCGCCTGCTGCGCCGCGCCCAGAAGATCGACGACAACGACCCTCTGGTGATGGTCAATCTCGGCCGCGCCCTGGTCAGGCTCGGCCGCGCCGCGGAGGCGCGCCCGCTTCACGAGCGTGCGCTGGCGGCGTTGCCGGGTGACCCGCGCTTTCTGGCCCATCTCGGCGCCTGCCTCTTCGCGCTCGATGAGCGCGTGTCGGGACAGGCGCTGCTGGATGAGGCGCTCGCGGCCGCGCCGACGAACACCGACGTGCTGGCGGTGCGGGCGGCTCTGGGGCTATGAGCGCCGCCGCGCGTCTCGCGGACATCCGCGGCCGCATGGAAGCGGCCGCCGCGGAAGCGGGTCGGGATGCGGCTGCCTGTCGCTTGGTCGCGGTGTCCAAGACCCACCCGGCCGAGGCGATCGCCAAGCTGATCGAGGCCGGTCAGCGCGTGTTCGGCGAGAACCGCGTTCAGGAAGCCGAGGGGAAATTCCCCGCCTTGCGCGAGCGCCACGCCGATCTGGAGCTGCATCTGATCGGGCCTTTGCAGACCAACAAGGCCCGCGAGGCGGTGGCGCTGTTCGATGTGCTTCAGTCGGTCGACCGGCCCAAGCTTGCCGAGACGTTGGCCAAGGAGATGGACCGCGCCGGCCGGCGTCCGGCCTGCTTCGTGCAGGTGAACACCGGCGAGGAGCCGCAGAAGGCCGGCGTTCTGCCGGCCGACATCGATCGGTTCGTTGCCGAGTGCCGTGACGTATGGCGGCTGCCGGTGGTGGGCCTGATGTGCATCCCGCCGGTCGAGGACGATCCGGCGCTGCATTTCGCGCTGCTGGCGAAGTTCGCTGCGCGTAGCGGCCTCGCCCGCCTCAGCATGGGTATGAGCGCCGACTTTGACATCGCGATCCGGTGCGGCGCCACCGAGGTGCGGGTCGGTACCGCCCTGTTCGGCGCCCGGGGATAGAGCGCCGCCGGTTCAGACAGACTCGCGCGGTTTCGCCTGAACCGACAAGGACTCCGGGTCTCAGCGCGGCAAGCGCAAATCAACGATCACCGGAAAATGGTCGCTGCCGATGTCGGGTCCGCGACGCACTTCGGACGTGGCGAGGCCCGGTCCGACCAGCACATGGTCGATGGCAATGCCCCAGGCACCAGCCCGAGTGGGCCAGGTGGCGAAGGGCGGATGCGGTCGCTCCTGCGGACCGCGTATGGCGTCGCGCAATCCCGATTGCGCCAACAGGCGCTTGAACGAGACGGCGTGAGGCGTGGTGTTGAGATCGCCGACCAACGCCACGATCTCACCCGCCGCCTGGCGCCGGCGCGCGACCGCGGCGGCGTGCGCAAGCTGGCGATCGCGCAGGCCATCCGGTCCGCGCCACGGGCGGGCGCCATGCAGCGCGAGGACGGTGACGCAGGCGGCGTCGGCGATCGGACAGAAGCGCACGATCGCAAGCGGACCCTCGGGACCGACGCCGTAGTCGAACTGCATCGCCTCCGGCGCAACCCGCGTGGCGGCCAGGACGGCGAGCGGGTCGGTCATCGCGTCGGCCGACTGGAACGGCAACAAGGGCCGCACGCCCTGCAGGACCTCGCGATGGGTTGCCGCAAGTTCGGTCAGCAAGAGAAGATCCGGCCGCTCGAATTCGACGAGATGCCGCAGCGCCGCGAGGTCGGTGTTCCAGTTCTGGAGATTGGCCCACACGACGCGGAAGGCCGGACCCGGCCCGACCGGCACCGCCGGTGGCCGCGCGGCGCTTGACCAGCCGTCGGCCAGGTTGATCCCGGCGGCCGCGACCAGAATTAGGGTCATGGCGCGGGTGCGCAGCATCGCCGTGGCGATCGCCAGCGCGACCCCTGCACCGGTCAAATGCAGCCTGAGATGACTGGGCAGCTCCAGCCACGGGTGCCAGGCACCGAGGAACGACAACGCGACCAGCGCCAGCCACAGCCGGGCCGCCAGCGGGATCGCGCGGTGCCACGCGCTCGACGAGGGACGTTGCCCGTTCATGCCGGGCACTGTACACGCCGCGACATGCCGGAACTGCCCGAAGTCGAGACGGTCCGATGCGGCCTGATCCCGCACTTGGTGGGACGCAAGCTCGTGCGGCTGCTCCAGCGCCGGCGCGATCTGCGCTCGCCCCTGCCGACGCGCTTCGCGGCCCGGGTCGAGGGCCGCACCGTCGAGGCCATCGACCGGCGCGCGAAGTACCTGCTCCTGCGATTGGATGACGGCACGAGCTGGGTGATCCATCTCGGGATGTCCGGCCGCATGACTCTATTGTCGGGCCGCGATGCCGAGGCGCCGTTCGACCGGCATGACCACGTCGTCTTCGAGACCGACCGCGGAACCCAGGTGCGCTTCAACGACGCCCGCCGCTTCGGAGTGATGCTGCTGATCGGCACGGACGCCTTGGCAAAGCACAAGCTCTTCCGTCATCTCGGGCCCGAGCCGCTGGACGAAAGTTTCGACGGCGCGGCCTTGGCGGCGCGACTGGCCGGCCGCAAGACCCCGATCAAGGCGGCGCTACTTGACCAGAAGACGCTGGTCGGGGTGGGCAACATCTATGCCTGCGAGGCGCTGTTCGACGCCGGCATCTCGCCCAAGCGCTCCGCCCACACCGTCCAGGGGGACCGGGCGGACCGGTTGGCGCGGGCGATTCGCGACGTGCTGCGCCGGTCGATTGCCGACGGCGGTTCGACGTTGCGCGACCACGTCCAGCCGGACGGCGAGCTCGGCTATTTCCAGACGCGCTTCAAAGTGTACGACCGGGCCGGTCTGCCCTGCCCGGGCTGCGACTGCGGCAAGGCGATCCGCCGCGTGGTCCAGGCCGGCCGCTCGACCTTCTATTGCGCCGCCCGCCAGCGCTAGTTAAGGAGCGCGCCGGACCGGAGGCGCACATGGCGAGCTACGAAAACATTCTGGTGGAACGGAGGGGCCGCGTCGGCATCGTGCGGCTGAACCGGCCCAAGGCGCTGAACGCGCTCTGTGCCGACCTGATCCGCGAACTGGGTCAGGCCCTGGACGCCTTCGAGGCCGACGCCGGCATCGGCTGCGTCGTGCTGACCGGCAGCGACAAGGCCTTCGCCGCCGGCGCCGACATCAAGGAGATGAAGGACCGCGACTACCAGGACGTCTTTCTCGCCGACTTCATTACGGTGGGCTGGGAAAAGGTAAGCCAGATCCGCAAGCCGGTCGTGGCGGCGGTGGCCGGCTTCGCGCTCGGTGGCGGCTGCGAGGTGGCCATGATGTGCGACTTCATCATCGCGGCCGAGAACGCCAAGTTCGGCCAACCGGAGATTCTGCTCGGCACCATCCCGGGTTCTGGCGGCACCCAGCGCCTGCCGCGCTTCGTCGGCAAGTCCAAAGCGATGGATATGGTGCTGACCGGCCGCATGATGGACGCCGCCGAGGCCGAGCGCTGCGGTCTGGTGAGCCGGGTGGTTCCGCTGGACAAGCTGATGGACGAGGCGGTGGCAGCAGCCGAGAAGATCGCCTCGCTGTCATTGCCCGCGACCATGGTCGCCAAGGAAGCGGTCAATATGGCCTTCGAAACCGGGCTCGCGGAGGGCGTGAAATTCGAGCGCCGCACCTTCCATGCAACCTTCGCCTTCGAGGATCGGCGCGAGGGCATGGCGGCTTTCGCCGACAAGCGCGCCGCGGTCTGGAAGCACCGCTGAGGCGGGGTCCGGGGCCGGCTTGACCCGCCCCCGCACCGCCTGTACAAGCGCGCGCTTCGCAGACCAGAGGAAGAAATGGCGAACCACAAGTCGGCAGAAAAGCGCGCGCGCCAAACCAAGCGTCGCACCGCCGTGAACTCGGCCCGTCGCGGCCGCGTCCGTGCCGGCATCAAGAACGTCATGGAGGCGATCGCCGCCGGCGACAAGAAGGCCGCGCAGGCCGCGCTGAAGGCGGCGCAGCCCGAGATCCAGCGCGGCGCCGACAAGGGCGTGCTCGCGGACAACACCGCTGCGCGCCGCGTCTCACGCCTCGCCAAGCGCATCAAGGCGATGGCCTGAACGACGCTTCACGCGATCCTCGACCGATACCGACGCCGCTCGAAAGAGCGGCGTTTCTTTTTGTGCCCGCGCTGCACCGGAAAGATCGCGCGACGCGACGAAAACTTTTTTCCATCGCCTCGGTCAAAGAATCCTTGGCGGCGAATTCGGCAAACATCATGCAATTCGCCTCTATCGTCGCGCGAGATGCGTCAGCCCCAAAATCTTGTCGTCGAGTCGGGACGAAGCGTGCCTGAAGGATCAGTTCGGATTTGTTGTCAACGAAGTCACGCGGTGAACATCAGGGATTGTGTGCGCGGAGCGGCATGTGAATCGTTTGCGAGTCGCCACGCGCGTGGCTAAGAGATGCGCATCGCGACGGGGCGTGGGGCAACGATCGCGGGCCGCGGCGAAGCAGGGGGGTCCATACCGCTTCGCCGCAACGACAGGGAGACGAGAGAGCGACAGGCGGACGACGTCGAGGCAATTCATCCGGAACCGCCGCGCTCGCTTCGAGGCGCGCACGTTCCCGCCAACCGACGCTTGAGTTCCCCTGGCCGCGTTTCTCCCGACGTCGGAGGTCCGCTCGTTGCCACCGCGCCCACAATGAAGATGCGGGGGGGCTATGGCGGCGGGCGATTCCATTTCCGGCACATTCGAAATCGCCCCCGCGCCCGGCTACGCCGGAAACGTGACGCCCGCGACAGCCTGGAAAATTCTCGAGTCCCGCAAGGATGCGATCCTGATCGATGTGCGCACCCGCGCCGAGTGGTCCTATGTCGGCCTGCCCGATCTCGAAAGCGTCGGCCGCAAGCCGGCGCTGCTCGAGTGGCAGGTCTTCCCGTCGATGCAGGTGAACCCGGAGTTCGTCGCCCAGTTGTCGGGCGGCGTCGCGGACCGGGGCGCACCGCTCCTCTTTCTCTGCCGCTCCGGTGTGCGTTCGGCAGCAGCGGCGCGGGCCATGACCGAGGCCGGATACAGCAACTGTTTCAATGTTTCCGACGGGTTCGAGGGCCCGCCCGACGGGAAGGCCCGGCGGGGGAGTACCGTCGGGTGGAAGGCCTCGGGCCTTCCCTGGAGGCAGACGTGAGCCGCGCGCCAAGGGGCGGCGGAACGCAGGATCGGCAGTCGGAAATCGTAGTTTTTGCGGGGCGGGACATGGAAGAGCAAGGCCGCAGGGAGCTTGAAGGCCAATGGGGCCGCGTCTGCGACCGGCTGCGCAAGGAGATCGGCGATAAGGCGTTCAAGACGTGGTTCGGCGAGGTCGAGTTGGGCGAACTGAAGCTCGGCAAGATTCGTCTCTATGCTCCTACCCGCTTCGTGCGCGACTGGGTCGGCCGCCACTATGGCGATCGCGTGCTCGCCTACTGGCAGTCGGTGAATGTCGAGGTGAAGAACGTCGAGGTGAACCTCGTGCCGCCGCCGACCCCGCGTCGGCCCAACGAGATCATCGCCGTGCCGCCGGTGCCGAGTTCACCCGGCTACGCCCAGCCGATGCCGCGACTGGGGCCGGCGATCGGCCGCGGCGACGAGGTCGTCCAGGCGCCGGAGGGTCGCTACACCTTCGCCAATTTCGTGGTCGGCAAGCCGAACGAGTTCGCCTACGCCGCCGCCCGCAATATCGCCGAGCAGGATCGGCCGCTGCCCGAGCGCAACCCGCTCTACATCTTCGGCGGCGTCGGACTCGGCAAGACGCATCTGATGCACGCGATCTGGCACGCGCTGCGCGAGCGCGACCCGCGGACGCGCGTGCTGTATCTCACTGCCGAGAGCTTCGTGAACAAGTTCATTCACGCTCTCCGCACCAAGAACACCGGCGCCTTCAAGGAGATGTTCCGCAACGTCGACGTGCTGATGGTCGACGACGTGCAGTTCATCTGCGGCAAGGAGACCAGCCAGGACGAGTTCTTCTTCACCTTCAATTCGCTGGTCGAGCAGAACAAGCAGATCGTGCTGTCGTCCGAGAAGCCGCCGTCGGAGCTGCACGATCTCGAGGAGCGCATGCGCTCCCGGCTGGGCAGCGGACTCGTCGCCGACATCCACGCCTCGACCTACGAGCTGCGCCTGTCGATCCTGCAGAGCCGGGCCGAGGCCGCCCGCGTGCCGGTGCCGGCCGCGGTCCTTGAGTTTCTCGCCCACAAGATCAACACCAACATCCGCGAGCTCGAAGGCGCGCTGAACCGTGTCGTGGCGCACGGCCAGCTGATCGGCCGCGAGATCACCGTGGAAATGGCGCAGGACGTGCTGCACGACCTGCTGCGCCAGGCCGACCGCAAGGTGACGGTCGACGAGATCCAGCAGCGCGTGTCCAGCTACTACAACATCAAGCTGGCCGAGATGAGCTCGCCCCGTCGCGCCCGCGCTGTCGCCCGACCGCGCCAGGTGGCCATGTACCTCGCCAAGCAGCTGACGACGCTCAGCCTGCCGCAAATCGGCAAGCGCTTCGGCAATCGCGACCACACCACCGTCATGCACGCGGTCCGCAAGATCGAGGAGCTGAAGGTTTCCGACAACTCGATTGCCGAGGATGTCGAGTTGCTCAAGCGTCAGTTGCAGGGCTGACACTCCACAGTCAGACTATGTGAAACGGGGCCCAACAGGGCCCCGTTTTTCGTCCTGGAACAGGCCCTAAGCGCCTCAGAATAATGGCGAAACGGCTTTCCGCTCTGGCTGCCCGTGCTATAGTTTCAAACCGTTCCGCCCGGCCGTCGGCCGGCGGCGAAACGGGGTGCGTCGGGACGCGCTTCCCGGCCCGGTTTTCCAACGGATTTCGGCAGTCCCCACCATGAAATTGACGATCGAACGGGCGGCCCTGTTGAAGGCCCTGCAGCACGTGCAGAGCGTCGTGGAGCGGCGCAACACCATCCCCATCCTGTCCAACGTGCTGGTGACCGCCCAGAAGGGCCGGCTGACCCTCGCTGCCACCGACATGGACCTCGCGATTTCCGAGACGGTCGACGCCAGCGCCTCCAAGACCGGCGCGACCACGGCGGCGGCCCACACACTCTACGAGATCGTGCGCAAGCTGCCCGATGGCGCGCAGGTCGAGCTCGAAACCTCGACCGATGGCAACACGCTCACCATTCGCGCCGGTCGCTCGCGCTTCAGCCTGCAATGCCTGCCGCCCGCCGATTTCCCGGCGATGACCGAGGGCGATCTGCCCCATCGGTTCCAGATCGCGGCATCGGACCTGAAGGGGATCATCGACCGCACGCGCTTTGCGATCTCCAACGAAGAGACCCGCTACTACCTGAACGGCATCTACCTGCACGCGGCCCAGGCCGGCGGCACGCCGGTGCTGCGCGGCGTCGCGACCGACGGCCATCGCCTGGCCCGGGTCGAGGTGCCGCTGCCCAAGGGGGCGGGTGAGATTCCGGGCGTGATCGTGCCGCGCAAGACCGTGAACGAACTGCGCAAGCTCGTGGAGGAAAGCGACGGCTCGGTCGATATCGAGCTCAGCGACACCCGCATCCGCTTCGCCTCAGGCCATGTGACGCTGGTGTCCAAGCTGATCGACGGCACCTTCCCCGACTACGAGCGCGTGATCCCGACCGGCAACGACAAGGTACTGACGGTGCCGTGCAAGGAATTCGCTCACGCCGTGGACCGGGTCTCGACCATTTCCACGGAGAAGTCGCGGGCCATCAAGCTCGCGGTCGCCAAGGGCGTCGTCACGCTCTCGGCCACCAGCCCCGACGCCGGCAGCGCCACCGAGGAGATCGAGGGCGACTACAAGGCCGCCGCGATCGAGATCGGCTTCAACTCGCGCTACCTGCTCGACATCACCGAGCAGATCGCCGGCGCCGAGGCGCGTTTCCTGATGGCCGACGCGGGCTCCCCCACCCTGGTGCGTGACGGGGCCGACGAAAGCGCGCTCTACGTGCTGATGCCGATGCGGGTATGACGGCGCAGCCGGCCGACCGCGCAATCTTCCCCGACACGGTGCCTGCCGGCTCGCCTTCCGCCGCCGAGCGGTCGGTGCGTGCCGCCGTAGCGGTGCGCCAGCTGCGGCTGACCGCCTTTCGCAACTACGAGTCGCTGCGCCTCGACTGCGGGCTGGAGCCGGTCGTGCTGGTGGGCGCCAATGGCGCCGGCAAGACCAATCTTCTGGAGGCGCTGTCGTTCCTCGCGCCGGGGCGTGGCCTGCGTCGCGCGCGCCTGGACGAGGTCGGACGGCGCGGCCCCGACGGCACGCATGCGGCCAGCTGGGCGGTGGCGGCAACGCTCGACACGCCGGACGGCCGCTTGGCGCTCGGCACCGGGCTGGAGCCGGGCCGCGGCGAGGATGCCGCGCCGCGCCGGGTGGTGCGCATCGATGGCCGCAACGCCCCGGCACAGACCGCGCTCGGCCGGCATGTCGCGGCAGTTTGGCTGACACCGCAGCAGGATCGTCTCTTCCTCGACGGGGCAGGCGAGCGGCGGCGCTTTCTCGACCGGCTCGTGACGGCGCTGCATCCCGACCATGCGGGCGACGTCGCCGCCTATACCCAGGCGCTGCGTCAGCGCGCGCGGCTTCTGGCCGAGGGCAATCGCGACGCCCACTGGTTCGCCGCGCTTGAGGACACGATGGCCCGCCACGGCATCGCGCTGGCGGCGGCGCGCGCCGACACGGTGCAGCGTCTCGACGCCGCCGCGCGGCTGGGGGTCGGCCCCTTCCCGCGCGCCGGGCTCGCCATGGCGGGCGAGGTCGATGGCTGGCTGCACGGCATGGCGGCGATCGACGCCGAGGACCGGCTGCGCGCCGCGCTGGCGGCCAATCGCGGCCGCGACGCCGAGAGCGGCGTCACAACCTGCGGGCCACATCGTTCGGACCTCGCGGTACGCCATCTCGATCTCGACCTGCCCGCCGCCGAGGGCTCGACCGGCCAGCAGAAGGCCGTGTTGGTCTCGATCGCGCTGGCGCATGCGCGGTTGGTGGCGCTGTCGCGCGGACGGCCGCCGCTCCTGCTGCTCGACGAGATCGCGGCCCATCTCGACGCCGAGCGCCGCCAGGCGCTGTTCGACGAGGTGGTGGCGCTTGGCGCGCAAAGCTGGATGACCGGCACCGACGCCGGACTTTTCGACGGGCTGCGCGGGCGCGCGCAGCTTCTCAATGTAGCCCAGGGCGGGATCGCCCGGGCGTGAAGGATCGCGGAACAGGATCATGAGCGACATCACTGCGAACGACCCGAACGGCGAGGGCTACGACGCCGACTCCATCCAGGTGCTCCGCGGTCTCGACGCCGTGCGCAAGCGGCCGGGCATGTATATCGGCGACACCGACGACGGCAGTGGGCTCCACCACATGGTCTACGAGATCGTGGACAACGCGATCGACGAGGCGCTGGCGGGCTACTGCGATCGCGTCGATGTCGTGCTGGCGGGCGATGGCTCGGTCACCGTGCGCGACAATGGTCGCGGCGTGCCGGTCGATCTCCACAAGGAAGAGGGCGTCTCGGCCGCGGTGGTGATCTTCACCCAGCTCCACGCCGGGGGAAAATTCAACCAGAACTCCTACAAGGTGTCGGGCGGCCTGCATGGCGTCGGCGCGGCCGTCGTCAACGCGCTCTCCGAACATCTTGATCTCCGCATTTGGCGCAACGGCCGCGAACACACGATGCGCTTCCTCAAGGGTGAGCCGCAGGGCGACCTGGTGGCGGTTGGCGACGCGCCCGAAGGCAAGCGCGGCACCGAGGTCACCTTCCTGCCCTCGCCCGCGATCTTCACCAAGACCGAGTTCGACTACGCCACGCTGGAACACCGGCTGCGCGAGCTCGCGTTCCTGAATTCGGGTGTGCGCATCGTGTTGCGCGACGAGCGCGGCGTCGAGGCCCGCGAGACCGAGATGTTCTACGAGGGTGGCGTCGAAGCCTTCACCCGCTATCTCGACCGCAACAAGCAAAGCGTTCATGGCACGCCGATCACGGTGCGGGGCGAGAAAGACGGCATCTCCCTCGAAGTCGCGTTGCAGTGGAACGACGGCTATCACGAGAACATGCTATGCTTCACCAACAACATCCCGCAGCGCGACGGTGGCACCCATCTGGCGGGCTTTCGCGGCGCACTGACGCGCACGCTGAACAAGTACGCCGACGAGGCTGGCCTCTCGAAGAAGGAGAAGGTCTCGCTCACTGGCGACGACATGCGCGAGGGGCTGACCTGCGTGCTCTCGGTCAAGGTGCCCGATCCCAAATTCTCCTCCCAGACCAAGGACAAGCTCGTGTCGTCCGAGGTCCGGCCGGTGGTGGAAACGGTGCTGGGCGACAAGCTCGGCCAGTGGTTCGAGGAGCATCCGGCCGACGCGCGCAAGATCGTCACCAAGGTGGTCGAGGCCGCCGCCGCCCGCGAGGCCGCACGCAAGGCCCGCGAACTCACCCGCCGCAAGGGGGCGCTCGACGTGAGCTCGCTGCCCGGAAAGCTGGCCGACTGCCAGGAGAAGGACCCGGCGCTGTCGGAGCTGTTCATCGTCGAGGGTGACTCGGCCGGCGGGTCGGCCAAGCAGGGCCGCAATCGTGCCTATCAGGCCATCCTGCCGCTGCGGGGCAAGATCCTGAACGTCGAGCGCGCGCGCTTCGACAAGATGCTGTCGTCCAACGAGATCGGCACACTGATCACCGCGCTAGGCACGGGCATCGGCCGCGACGATTTCGACGTCGGCAAGCTCCGCTACCACAAGATCGTGATCATGACCGACGCGGACGTGGACGGCAGCCACATCCGCACGCTCTTGCTCACGTTCTTCTATCGCCAGATGCCGGAGCTGATCGAGAAGGGCTACCTCTACATCGCGCAGCCGCCGCTGTTCAAAGCCGCCAAGGGCAAGTCGGCGATCTATCTCAAGGACGAGCGCGCGCTGGATGACCACCTGATCGACAATGGGCTCGATGGCGCGACGCTGAAACTCGGCTCCGGTGCGGTCCAGGCGGGTGCCGACTTGCGACGGACCGTCGACATCGCCCGCTCGGTCTCCAATCTGGTGAAGCCGCTTGCGCTCTCGCGTCGCGTCACCAGCCAGGCGGTGATCGAGCAGGCCGCGATCGCCGGCGCGCTCAACCCCGAGGTGATCGCCGACGCCGGACAGGCGGGCAGCGCCGCCGCCTACATCGCCCGCCGCCTCGACGCGGTGAGCCCCGCCCTGGAACGCGGCTGGCAGGGCGAGCCGACCGACGATGGCGGGCTTGCCTTCTTCCGCATGGTGCGTGGCGTCGCCGAACGGCATGTGATCGATGGGCCGCTGATCCGCAGCGCCGAGGCCCGCCGGCTCGATTCGCTCACCCGGGAGCTGCAGGAGACCTACGTGCGGCCGCCGACGCTGGTCGTGCGCGACCGCGAGGTCGTGGTCCCGTCGCCCACCGAGCTGTTCGCCGCCGTGCTTGAGGCCGGCCGCAAGGGCGTTTCGATCCAGCGCTATAAAGGGCTGGGCGAGATGAACCCCGACCAGCTCTGGGAGACCACGCTCGATCCGCAGGCACGCTCGCTCCTGCAGGTGCGCATCAACCATGTCGACGAGGCCGACGAGATTTTCTCGACCCTGATGGGCGACGTGGTCGAACCGCGCCGCGACTTCATCCAGGACAACGCGCTCAAGGTCGCGAACCTCGACGTCTGAGTCGAGAAAGTCCTAGAGCACCATCTGGGTCTGAGTCACGACCGCCACCAACTTGCCCTCGCGGGTGGTGATGCGCGTCTGCCAGACCATGGTGCGCCGACCACGATGGACGGGCGTGGTTTCGCCCACGACCGTGCTGCCAACTGGCGCCGGCCCGACGAAGTTGGTCTTGCTCTCGATCGTGGTGGTGCCTTTGCCCGGCTCCAGGTTCACGACGGTCGCGGCCGCGCCGAGCGTATCGGCGAAGGCCATGATGGCGCCGCCATGCAGTATGTCGGGGCGGGTGCAGAGCTCAGGCCGAACGGTCATCTCGGCGACCAGCCGCTCCGGCGCCGCGGCGGTGAATTTCAGCCCCAGCAATTCCGCGAACGGCAGCTTGTAGCTGTTCAGCTTGTCCAGCAGTTCCATCAATTGTCTCCCCTTCCGGCCTGCACGATATCGGGGTCGCTGCCGGCACCGCAATTACGGGCGAGGTAATCGCCAGGGCCGCAGGCGGTGCTAGGGTGCCGGCATGACCGACCTCCAGACCCCGCGCGCCGAACCCGGTTTCGGCGGCCTGCTGCGCACCTGGCGCCGCCGCCGGGGCGCCAGCCAGCTCGATCTCGCCCTGCAGGCCGGCGTCTCGCAGCGCCATCTCAGTTTCCTGGAGTCCGGCCGCGCACGGCCCAGTCGCGAGATGGTGGTGCAGCTCTCCGGCGCGCTCGATGTGCCGCTGCGCCAACGCAACACGTTGCTTCTGGCGGCGGGCTTCGCACCGGCCTATCGCGAGAGCGGGCTGGCCGCGCCCGAGCTCGCACCGGTGCGTCAGGCGATCGACCGGCTGCTCGCCCAGCAGGAGCCGTGGCCCGCGCTCGTGATCGATCGGATGTGGAACCTGATCGACACCAACAAGGCCGCAGGCGCTTTCCTGATGCGGCTGTTCGACGGTGCGCCCCCGCCAGCCGCGCCGGGCCAGCGGCCCAACCTCTTGCGCGCGCTCCTCCACCCCCGGGGCCCTGCGACCCAAGATCGCCAACTGGGAAGAGGTGGCCCGCAACCTCGTGGCGGCGGCCTATGCGGAGATCATGGCGGGCGGCGGCGAGGCCGGCGCGCTCGCCTTCATCGACGAAGTGATGGCGTACCCCGACGTGCCGGCGTCGTTCCGCAAGATGCGGTTCGAGGATCGACCGCAGCCGGTGCTGACCGTCGACTTCCGGCTGGGCGGGCGGACGCTGAAGCTCTTCACCGTCATCGCCACGCTCGGCACGCCTCAGGACGTGACCCTGCAGGACATCCGCATCGAGAGCTTCTTCCCTGCCGACGGTCCGAGCGAGGCCCTCCTGACCGAGCTCTGCCGGGTGGGTTAGACGGGCTTGGACCGGCGGCGTAAGCTCGCGGGGAACCGGAGGCTGCCATGAAAGCACCGAGTACCGCCTGGACCGAGCGCATCGCCGCCGACGAGGCCGATCGTCACGCCGCCTATGCCCGTACGCTGGTCGAGATCCAGCGCGCCAAGTCGTCGAAGTACGGACCGGGCCGGACGCTTCACCGCAAGCAACTGGCCGGTGCGCGCGGCACGCTCGAGATACTCGACGGTCTGCCCGAGCACGCACGTCAGGGGCTCTTCGCGCGGCCCGGCGTGCACCCGGCAACCGTCCGCATGTCCAATGGCGCGCCGGACCGACAATCCGACAAGGTACCTGACATTCGCGGCTTCGCAGTATCCGTAGGTGGCGTCTCGGGTCCTTCGGCGCTGGGCGGGACCACAGAGCGCCAGGACTTCCTGCTGATCAACCAGACCTATTTTCTGTCGGCCGACAGCCGCGAGTTCATGGCGCTCGTGCCCGCGGCAGCGCGCAGTCCGCTGGCTCTGGTGGGACATCTGTTTGGAACCTACGGCCCCCTCGGCGGCTTCCGTCGGCTGCGCGAGGCGTTCCGGGGGCTGGGCAAGCCATTCGACGGCTATGCCACCGAGCGTTTCGACACCGTCCTGCCGCATGCCTGCGGGGCCTGGGCGATGCGGGTGCGGCTCACGCCCGAGGGCGCGCAGGCGGCGCGGCCCAAAGGCATGTCGTTCACGGATGACGTGCGCGATCGGCTGGCGCGCGGACCGCTTGCCTGGACGATGGAGCTGCGATTCTTCGTCGACGAGGCGACGACGCCGATTGAGGACGCGAGCCGGGATTGGCCGGAAGCCGAGACGCCCGTCGTGCCGGTGGGGCGCCTCGTCCTGCCGCCGCAGGACGTCGCCTCTTCGGCGGACGCCACCGAGGCGCACGCTTTCGATCCCTGGGCCGGGCTCGCCGCCCATCGGCCGCTCGGCGAGGTGATGCGCGCCCGCAAGGTGGCGTATCGCGCGAGCCAACAGGGTCGCGGCATCGCCTGACGCGGCCTCACCCTCGCGCGTCGAGATCGGCGAGGGCCGCCGCGAGATCGTCGCGGAACTCGACCAGCGGTGGCCCGACGCCATGCGCCTCGAGGGCCCCACGCACCGTGGGGTTCGCGCCGGCGACGATCAGGCGGACGCCATTGCGGCCGGCGCGCCGACCGACACTCTCCACAGTGTGCGCGCCGGTCGAATCGAGATAGGGCGCCTGCGCCAGATCGAGGACGAAGGTGCGCCGCTGGTCGGCGATTCGGTCGAGAACCGCGCCCAGGGTCGAGGCGGTGCCGAAGAAGAACGCGCCCGTGACCCGATAGACCACGACGTCGGACCGCGCCGCCAGCTCCGGATCGTAAACAGTCCGCCGTTCGGGTGGCTCGTCGCGCTCGGGGAGCGGCGCCGCCTCGATGCCGGCTGCCAACGACATGCGGTGAATGAACAGCAACGCCCCCAACGCAAAGCCGACGACGATGCCCTGCATCAGATCGACGAACACGGTCAACAGGAACGTGGACAGCAGAACCGCCCCGTCGCCGCGCGGGCCGCGCAGCAACGATGCGAACGCATACTTCTCGGCCATGCCCCAGGCGACGACGACCAGCACGCCGGCCAGCGCGGCCATCGGGATGTGAGCCGCAAGCGGCGCCGCGAGCAGCATGAAGCCGAGCAGGAAGACCGAATGCAGCATGCCCGCGACCGGCCCGCGAGCGCCGGCGCGCACGTTGGTCGCCGTGCGCGCGACCGTGCCGGTGACGCAGATGCCGCCGACCAGTGCCGAGCCGATATTGGCAACGCCCTGCGCCAGCAACTCGCCGTTGAGGCGATGGCGCCGGCCGGTCATGCCGTCAGCCACGGTGGCGGACAGCAGCGACTCGATCGCACCCAGCAGCGCGAACGCCGCCGCGTCGGGCAGCACCGCCTGCAGTTTGGCCCATGACACCGTCGGTACTGCCGGCACGGGCAGCCCGCCGGGAATGCCGCCGAAGCGCGAACCGACGGTCTCGACCGGCAATCCGAACGCCGAGGTGGCGACCGCGGCTAGCGCCACGGCGATCAGCAGACCCGGCACGCGGGGCGCCCAGCGCCGCTGCGCGACGATGATCGCGACCGTGCCGCCGGCGACCGCCAACGCCGAAGGATTGAAGGTCGGCAGGCCCTGGAGCAGCGCCTGAAGCTTCGGCAGAAGTTCGGTCGGTTCGCGCCCGGCCAGGGTCAGCCCGGAGATCGCCGTGGCGAGCAGGAGCCCGTCGACACCATGCCGCTCGACGGTGGCGGCGACCAGCACGATGAAGGCGCCGGCGGGTCCGCCTATCTGGAAGCGGCTGCCCCCCAGCATCGACACCAGGACCCCCCGAAGATCGCCGCATAGAGTCCGCGATCCGGCGCAACGCCGGAGGCGATGGCGATCGCCATCGACAGCGGCAGCGCGACGACCGCCACGGTGAGGCCCGCGATCGCGTCGGCCCGCAGGCCGGCCACGTCGTAGCCGTCGCGAAGCACCGTCACGAGCTTGGGCGTGAAAGCGTCGCGAAACCCCGATTCCTCAGCGAGTGGCCGGGTGCTGGACATCGGCGCCAGCCTATATCGGGCAGAGCCCCCGCGTCCGGCCACGAGCCGGCGCCGTTGCGTCGCAGGCCCGGGACGTCAGTCCCAGCTCTTCCACGGCGCCTTGCCGGACGCCCACAGAGCCTCCAGCGCGCGCTTGTCGCGCAACGTGTCCATCGGCTGCCAGAAGCCGGTGTGGCGGAACGCCGAAAGCTCGCCGGCGGCGGCCAGCCGCTCCAACGGCTCGCGCTCCCAGATTGTGCGGTCGTCGTCTATGTGGGCGAGCGCCCGCGGCTCAAGCACGAAGAAGCCGCCATTGATCCAGCCCATCTCGTTGTCCGGCTTCTCGTGGAAGCGCGTCACCCGGTTCGCCTTGTCGAGATCCAGGATGCCGAAACGGCCCGGCGACGGGACGGCCGTCACAGTCGCCGCCTTGCCGTGGGCACGATGGAAGGCGATCAGCTGGCCGATATCGATATCAGAAACACCGTCGCCGTAGGTGAGACAGAAGGTACCGCCCTGGACCAGATGAGCGACGCGCTTCAGCCGTCCACCGGTCATGCTATCGAGGCCCGTATCGACGAGCGTGACTTTCCAGTCGATGTCGTTCTTCGACAGATGCGAGACGGCATTGGTCGCGAAGTCGAAGGTGACGTCGGACGTCTCCATCAGATAGTTCGCGAAGTAGCGCTTGATGTCGGCGCCCTTGTAGCCGCAGCAAACCACGAAATCCTTCAGCCCGTGGCGCGCATAGAGCTTCATGATGTGCCAGAGAATCGGCCGACCGCCGATCTCGACCAGCGGCTTGGGTCGGAGATCCGTCTCCTCCGAGAGGCGTGTGCCGAAGCCGCCGGCCAGGATCACCGTCTTCATGAGTTCTCCCTCGTCCCGGCATAGACCCGCTCGGCGACCCGTTCCTCGCCGCTCTCGATCGTGCTTTCGATCACCACGAAGGGATGGCCGCGCACATTCTCCGCCACCCGCGCCAGATACTCGCCAAGTACGCCCATCAGCGCGGCGTTGAGCCCGATGGTGACGAGCTGCAACAGCACCAATGTCGTGAAACCGGGCGGAATGGTGCGCCAGGTGAAGGCCCAGTAGGCGAGATAGAGCACAGCCACCAGACCGGTCAGCGCCGACAGCAGGAACCCGAAGATCGTGATGTAGCGGAGCGGCGCGGTCGACTGACTCACGATGCCGTCGATGCCCAGGCGCACCAGCCGGCCCGCGTTGAACTTCGACTTGCCGGCGCGACGTTCGTCGCGATCATACTCGACGCCGATCTGGCGGTGGCCGAGTGCCGCGATGAGGCCGCGCAGATAGGGGTTCTTGTCCGAGACCGTGCGCAGATGCTCGATGATGCTGCGATCGATCAGGCGGAAATCACCGGCGTCGTTGGGCAGCTCAACCTCGCTCAGACTGCGGACCACGCGGTAGTAGAGCTTGCGCAGTCCCGACAGCACGACCGATTCGGCGCGACCGCGCCGCACGCCGTACACCACGCGATAGCCCTGGGCCCAGAGCTCGAGAAAGCGCCGTATCAGCTCCGGCGGATCCTGCAGATCGGCGTCGATCTGCACGGCGGCGTCACCGCGCGCCAGCAGGAAGTTGGTCAGGATCGAGCGCTGGAAGCCGAAGTTGCGCGAGAAGCGAACCACCCGCACCCGGCGGTCGCGCCGGGCGGCGTCAGCCAGCAGGCGATAGGTCTCGTCCTCGCTGGCATTGTCGGTGAAGAGGAACTCGAAGTCGTAGGCGGTCTCGGCCGCCGCCACCGCGTCCAGACGCTCCAGAAGACGGGCGATATTGCCGGCCTCGTTATAGACCGGGATCGAGATCGTGATCAGGCGACGGCGCGCGACGTCACTCATGTCGCACCGCGCGCGGAAAGCGACGCCACGGCGCTGGCCAAGCCGGAGCGCAAGTCGCGCGCCGGCTCCCATTTCATCGCGCGGCGGCGGCGCGTCGTGTCGCCCACCAGATAGGGCAACTCGCCGGGGCGCATGGGATGCGCGCCGAAATCAAGCAACGCGCGCGGGCGATCCATGGCGTCGGCGACCAGCTCGGCGAAGTGGCGCACGCTCGCGCCGACACCGGAGCAGAGATTGACCACGCGGTCAGAGAGGTGACCTCTCCCCGCCTCGGCGAGCGCGATCAGGCCATCGGCCGCATCCTCGACATGCAGAAAGTCGCGGACCTGGGCGCCCGGTGACAGCGGCACCCGCTCGCCCGTCGAGAGGCGCTTGTGCAGTGCGGGCAGCAGCCGCCACGGCCCCTCGTCCGGCCCGTAGACACCAAACAGCCGGGCAACCAACGCAGGAATTCCGGTCGCCCCGGCCACATCCAGAACGGCGTGCGTGCCGGCGGCCTTGCTGGCGCCATAGGTCTTGAGCGTCTCCACAGGATCGTCCTCGCGCATCGGCCGGGTTTCCGTCAACTCCGCATACTCCGCCGAGCTGCCGACCTGCAGGAAGAATTCCGCTCCGGCGCGCGCCGCCAGGACCACCAGTGCGGCAGGCAGCTCGACATTGCCCAGTCGCGCGCGGGCGGGGTCGGTTTCCCGGGGATCGACGCCATAGGCGGCGAGGTTCACCGCCCAGTCGCAACGACCCGCGCGCCCGGCGGCCTCGCTCACCGCTTCCGGCGTCCAGGCGGACAGCCGAATCGGCTCAATCGGGGCCGGCAGATCGCGCGCCGATACGGTCAATGCCGCGACGGCGTGCCCGCGTTCCACCAGCCGCCGCGCGAGGCTGCGACCGACCAAGCCGCCCGCGCCTGCGATCAGGATCCGCGCCATCCGCCTCCCCTTCCGGCCGCATCCTATACGGGAGCCCGGCGGTGCCGTCGAATGGACCAAGGGGCCCGGATGGCGTAAGCGACAGCTCGCATGGAACGCCACGAATACGAGATCATGGCCGCGGTCGAAGACCGCATGTGGTGGTACCGCGGCTTGCGCGCGCTGGTGACGGGCGAACTCGGCCGCGCGCTCGACCGCACGCAAGCGCAAGGCTCGATCCTGGACGCCGGCTGCGGCACCGGCGGCATCCTCACGCTGCTGGGACCGAGCTTCCACGGCCGGCCGACGATGGGGCTTGAGTACGACAGCATCGCCGCCGAGATGGCGCGCACCAAATCCGGTCGACCGGTGATGTGCGCCTCGATCAACGATCTCCCGCTGCCCGACGGATCGCTCGCCGCCTACTACTCACTGGATGTCTATTCCCAGATCGGCGTCGATCCCGCGCGCGCGCTCAGCGAGGTGCGACGGTGCCTGGTGCCGGGCGGCGTGGCGCTTCTCAATCTGCCCGCCTACCAGTGGATGATGTCGGCACACGACAAGCGCACCTACAACGCGCGCCGATTCACACGCGGGTCGGCGCTGGCGCTGGCCCGCGCACAGGGCTTCGAGCCGCTGCGCGCCACCTATTGGAATTCGCTGCTGTTTCCCGCGATGGCCGCACACCGCCTGCTGGAGCGCGACGATGCGCCGAGCGATGTGCGGGAGTATCCGCGTTGGCTGGACTCGCTGTTCTCCGCGGCTCTCTCGTTGGAGCGAGGCGTCATCGGCGCCGGCCTTTCGTTCCCCTTCGGCGGTTCGATCCTGCTGGTTCTCAGCCGGCGGCCCTGAGGTCGGCGCGGTAGGCGTCGATCTGGCGCTGGAGCAGGCCGCCAGCGGGCTCGTTGCCGTCATGGAAGCCGCGGTACCATTCGGCCGTGCGTTGCAGCACATGGTCGAGGTCCCATGGCGGGCGCCAGCCGAGACGATCGCGCGCCCGGGCGCTGTCCAGCGCAAGCAACTGCGCCTCGGCGAGCGGCGACGGTTCAATGCAGACCGGCGGCGCGCGCCAGGCGGCTGAGAGGCGCCGCACTACATCGCCCACCGGCACGACGCCCGACGCATCGGGCCCGAAGTTCCAGCCGCCGACGACTTCGTCCGGTCGCTCCAGCAACGCAGCACCCAGCACCAGATAGCCGTGGCAGAGCGCCAGCACATGCTGCCAGGGCCTTGTGGCCTGCGGATTGCGCAGGACCAAGGCGCTCTGGCCCAGGACGGCACGGGCGAAATCGGGCACCAGACGGTCCTCCGACCAGTCGCCGCCACCCACGATATTGCCGCCGCGGGCGGTGGCGATGGCGAGCCCTTCCGTTCCGAAACTCGCCCGCCACGACGCGGCGACCAACTCGGCGGCGGCCTTCGACGCGCTGTAGGGATCCTTGCCGCCCAGTTCGTCATCCTCGGCGTAGGGTTCCGGTCGCTCGCGATTGCGATAGACCTTGTCGGTGGTGACGACGACGGCGGCCTTCGCGCCATGCCGCCGCGCGGCGTCGAGCACATGGGCGGTGCCCATCACATTGACTGCGAACGTCTCGACCGGTTGACGGTACGAGCGCCGCACCAACGGCTGGGCTGCGAGGTGGAACACGATCTCGGGTCGCGCCTCCGCTACCGCGCGATCCACGGTCGCGGCATCGCGAATGTCGCCCAGCCGATGACGCACCAGACCGGCGATGCCGGCGGCATCGCAGAGGTTGGGCGTGCCTTCGGGCGCAAGTGCCAGGCCATGCACTTCGGCGCCGATGGTCGTGAGCCAGCGCGCGAGCCACCCGCCGGTGAAACCCGTGTGACCGGTCAGCAGAACCCGCCGACCGGCAAGGCGACGCTCGAAGGGAAGGTCGACCGTCATCGGGCGATCAGAACGCGCCGGCGAGCGAGCGCTCGCCCTGGCGTCGGCGGATCTCGTGGAAACCCTCGACGGTGCGGCGGACGATCTCGGCGACAGGCAGTACCTCGTGGATCAGGCCCACGGTCTGGCCGGCGAGCGCCAGCGAGACCTCCATGTCGCCGTTGAAATAGACCTCCTTCACCGAGTTCAGAACGGAGCGATCGAAGCCGCCGGCGCGGTCCAGCTCCTGGGTGAGGCCGGTCTTGAGCGCCCGCACGCAGGGACTCGCCTTGCGGTTCAGCATCACCGTACCGGTGTCGGTCGCATCGATGATCGCCTGCTTGTAGTTGGCATGGACCGGACTCTCGGCGCTGCTCACGAACCGCGTGCCCATCTGGATCGCCTCGGCGCCCAGCGCGAAAGCCGCCGCCATGCCGCGTCCGTCGCAAATGCCGCCGGCGGCGATCAGGGGCACGTCGCAGCGCTCACGCACCGCCTGCAACAGGACGAGCGTGCTGACATCGTCGGGGTTCTTGAAGCCGCCGCCCTCACCGCCCTCGACCACCAGCCCGTCGACGCCCGCCTCGACCGCTTTCAGCGCCGAGGTGAGGTTGGGCACGACGTGATAGACGATCAGGCCGGCGGCCTTCAGCGTCGGCAGCAGCTTGGCCGGCGAGCCAGCCGAAGTGGTGACGAACTTCACGCCACTTGCCGCCACCAGATCGACGACGCGCGGCTCGCGGATGAAGAGCAGCGGCAGGTTCACGCCGAAAGGCCTGTCGGTCAGCTCGCGCATGCGCGCGATCTCGGCCATGCAGGCATCGACCTCGCCGGACGACGTCTCGATGATGCCGAGTCCGCCGGCGTTGGACACCGCCGAGGCGAGCTTGCTGCGGGCGATCCAGCCCATCGGCGCCTGGACGATGGGGTAGCGCGCGCCGGTATGGGCGAGGACACGATTCATGGTTGGACCCTGGACGGGAATGGCGAACGCCCTGCTCTACGGCAAGGCCCGCGCCCGTTCCAGCGCCGCCGCGAAGTTGGGCGGCTGATCGGCGCGGCAGGAGGGCACCTTGCGCGGATCGGGATCGGCCAGGAACTCGTCGCGCTGTCGGGCCGCGCAGGGCTCCTGCCCCACCACCCCGTGCCCATGGGCACGGAACACCGCGTGGCGCGCGTTGGGCAGGTGCCGGAGCGCCTCGCGGCCCCAGGCGGGCGGTGTCAGCCAGTCATAGACGCCGCTCATCAGCAACACGGGCACGGTGCTCTTCACCGGTTGTCGCTCCGCCGCGGGTGCTGCCGGAATGCGCCATACCGGACACAGCGCGGGAGCTTTACTCAGCCGCGCGGTGAGCCCGTAGATCCCTGACGCCTCGATCGCGCGACGCCGTGCGCCCTGATCGACGGCGGCCCAGGTCTCGCGGCACTCGATGCTGTTGAACAGTCCGTCGAAATGCAGCGCGTTGCTGTCACTCAGACCGCCCTCGCCCGACTCGAGATCCTCGGCAAAGAGCTTCAGCAGCCGATAGTCGCTTTGGAGCGCGGTCGCGACGGTCTCCGGCACCAACGCCACCTCGCCGTCGCGCATCATGTGCAGAAGCACCAGCAGCACCCGCGCGCCATCGAGCTTCACCGCCACCGGTCCATCGTCGAGTTGCAGCGAAAGCGAGACCGGACGCTGCTCCGCGCGCTCCGCGAGGGTCTCGACGCTGGTGCGCAGTGTGCCGTGGCGCTCGCGACAGGCGATGTCGGCGGCGCAGTCGGAATAGAGCTGCTCGAAGGCGCGGCGGACGATCTCGGGCTCGTTCTGCTCGCCATTCACGTTGGGCGGATAGAGCCCGTCGAACACCGCTGACCGCACCAGCTCGGGGTGACGGCGCATCACCTCCAGTCCCCAGCGCGTGCCGTAGGACACGCCATAGAGGTTGATCCGCGAGAGAGACAGCGCCTGCGCGAGATCGGCCACGTCGTCGGCGAGGTGCGGCGTGGCGTACATCGAGAGATCGATGCGTCGCCGCTCGAAACCCAGCCGACAGCGCTGCAGCACCTCGCGGGCCTGCGGCTCGGCCACGGCACGCTTGCGGGTGCGCGTGGCTTCGCTGGCGCGCGGGTCGAAGCAGTCGAGATTGGGCGAGCTGCCGCCTCCGCCACGCTGGCTGATGATGATTACATCGCGGCGGCGGCGGATGGTCGCCGTGTCGTGCCACCAGTCGCCCTCGGCCAGCGCGTCCGCGCCCTGCACCGAGGGCACCAGAGGCGCGTCGCCCGGTCCGCCTGCGAGATAGACCAAGGGGTCGGCGACCGCCGCGCGCTTGGCCTTCAGCACCGCCACCTTCAGGCGGACTTCGCGGCCCTCGGGCTGCGCACGGTTCTCGGGCACGATCAGGGCGAAGCACTCGACCCGGTCACCACGCGGCGGCTTGAACGGGCAGCGCTCGCGCTCCAGCCGTGGCTCCGCAAGCGCCGTCGAGGCGACCAGCCCCAGCGCCAGGCCGGCCAGCGGAAGAAGCAGGGCACGCAGCATCGCGGTCCAGCCTGCCACATCCCGGCTTATCGCGGCATGAGCGATTAGCGTTTGCCGGCCCGGAACAGGGGACGGATAGTGCGGCCATGACCCAACGCTCCTACTGGACCGCCGTTTGGTGCGGCTTCCTCGTGCTCGCGATCGGCCTCGGCGTCCGCCAGAGCTTCGGCCTGTTCCTGAAGCCGGTTTCGGCCGAGCTGGGGGTGGGGCGCGAACTTTTCTCCTTCGCCACCGCCCTTTCGATGCTGCTGATGGGCGCCTTCGCGCCCTTCTCAGGCCAGCTCGCCGACCGCTTCGGGTCGGCGCCGACCATCGCCGGAGGTGGTGTCCTCTACGTCGCGGGCATGGTGCTGACCGCGATCATGCAGGACGGCTTCACGCTGGTGCTGGGCAACGTGCTGGTGGGCATCGGCCTCAGCGCCGCTACCTTCGGGCCGATCCTGGGCGTGGTGCTGAAGCTCGCTCCGCCTCAGAAGCAGGCGCTGGCGGTGGGCATCTGCTCGGCCGGCGGCTCCTTCGGGCAGTTCTTCATCGTCCCGCTGGCCTCGATCGTGCAGGCGTGGCTTGGCGACTGGCGAACCACGATGGTGGTTCTGACGGTGCTGGCGATCGCCCTCGTCGTGCTGCCGCTGGGTCTGAACGACCGGCAAGCGAACGCGCAGGCCCGCAAGGCGGGCGGCGGCACGCAGACGGCGCGCGAGGCGCTGGCGGAAGCGTTCGGCCAACGCAGCTATGTCCTGCTGGTCATCGCCTACTTCGTCTGCGGTTTCCACGTCGCCTTCATCGGCACCCACCTGCCGGCCTACATCTCCGACAAGGGCGTGGGGCTGAGCCTGTTTGGCCGCGCCCTGTCGCCGGCGGAGCTGGGCGGCTGGGCGATCGGGCTCGTGGGCCTGTTCAATATCGCCGGCGCCATCCTGTGGAGTTCGGCGGGCGGGCGCTACCAGCGCAAGAACCTGCTGACGCTTCTGTACCTTCTTCGCTCCCTTGCCTTCCTGGCCTTCCTTGCGGTGCCTGTCTCGGCCGCCTCGATTCTGGCGTTCTCCGCTGCGCTCGGCTTCCTGTGGCTCGGCACTGTTCCCCTCACAACGGCGCTGGTCGGTTTCCTGTTCGGGCCGGTCCACATGGCGATGCTGAACGGCCTCGTCTTCTTCGGCCATCAGATCGGCAGCTTCTTCGGCAGCTGGGGCGGCGGGCGGCTGTTCGACCTGCAGGGCAACTATGACGCCATGTGGTGGATCTCGATCGCACTCGGGCTGATCGCGGCGGCCATGCATTGGCCGATCGTCGAGAAGCCGGTCGCGCGGCCGGTGGCCCAACCGGCATGACCGCCGGCTGGGCCCGCCCGGCACTGATCGCGGCCGGCGCCCTCGTGGTGGCCGCGACGCTGGTCTCGTTCGTACTCTGGGGCGCGCACGGCCCCGCGCTGCTGCTCGAGATGGTCGCGGCCTACTGTTTCTGAGCCGCCGTCACAGCACGAACTTGGAGAGATCCGCGTTGGCCGCCAGCGTACCGACGCGCTCGCGCACATAGGCGGCGTCGATCGAGATCGTCTGGCCGGGTCGATCCGAAGCGGAGAAACTCACTTCCTCCAGAAGCTTTTCCAGCACGGTGTGCAGGCGGCGCGCGCCGATATTCTCGACGGTCTCGTTGATCTCGGCCGACAGGCGCGCGAGCTCGTCGATCGCCTCCTCGGCAAAGGCGAGCTCGACCTTCTCGGTCTCCATCAGCGCCTTGTACTGGCGCAAGAGGCTGGCCTCGGGCTCGACCAGGATGCGGCGGAAATCGGCCTTGCCGAGCGGCGCCAGGCTGACCCGGATCGGCAACCGGCCCTGCAGTTCGGGCAAGAGGTCCGATGGCTTGGCGAGATGGAAGGCGCCGGAGCAGATGAACAGCACATGGTCGGTCCGCAACGGCCCGTGCTTGGTGTTGACGGTGGTGCCCTCGATCAGCGGCAGCAGATCGCGCTGCACGCCCTCGCGGCTCACGTCGCCGCCGCGGAACTCGCTGCGGGCGGTGATCTTGTCGATCTCGTCGATGAAGACGATGCCGTTCTGCTCGGCCGACGCGCGCGCCTCGCGGACCACCCGTTCCTGGTCGATCAGCTTGTCGCTCTCCTCGCGCATCAGGAACTCGTGGCTCTCGCGCACCGTCAGTTTGCGCTTCTTAGTGCGGCCGCCGAGCGCCTTGCCCAGCATATCGCCGATATTGATGAAGCCGCCCTGGGCGCCCGGCTGGCCAGGAATCTCGAACTGCATCGGGCCGCCCGTGTCGGCCAGCTCGATCTCGATCTCGCGCGCGTCGAGCTCGCCCTCGCGCAGCTTGTGGCGGAAGCGCAGCCGCGTCTCCTCGCTGGCGCTGGGGCCGCACAGCGCGTCCAACACGCGATCTTCGGCGGCCAGTTCGGCCTTCGGCTTGACTTCGCGGCGCAGCCGATCGCGCACCAGGTCGATCGCCACCTCCATCAGGTCGCGCGCGATCTGCTCAACGTCGCGGCCGACATAGCCGACCTCGGTGAACTTGGTCGCCTCGACCTTCAGGAACGGCGCCTGGGCGAGCTTCGCCAGCCGGCGCGCGATCTCGGTTTTGCCGCAGCCGGTCGGGCCGATCATCAGGATGTTCTTGGGCAGCACTTCCTCGCGCAGACCCTCGGGCAGCTGAAGGCGGCGCCAGCGATTGCGCAGCGCGACCGCGACCGCCCGCTTGGCGTCCTGCTGGCCGACGATGTGACGGTCGAGTTCGGAGACGATCTCGCGCGGTGAGAAGTTGGTCATGACGGCAGCTTCTCGAGCGTGAGGTTTCGGTTGGTGTAGACGCAGATGTCGGCGGCGATTCCCATCGCCTTGCGCGCGACGGCCTCCGCGTCCAGCCCCTCGACGTCGATCAGCGCCCGCGCGGCGGCGAGCGCGTAGTTGCCGCCCGAGCCGATGCCGATCAGTCCACCCTCCGGCTCCAGAACGTCGCCTGAGCCCGAGAGCAGCAGCGACACGTCCTTGTCGGCCACCGCCATCATCGCCTCCAGCCGGCGCAGGAAGCGGTCGGTACGCCAATCCTTGGCGAGCTCGATGCAGGCGCGCATCAGCTGGCCGGGGTGGCGCTCCAGCTTGGCCTCAAGCCGCTCGAACAGGGTGAAGGCATCGGCGGTGGCGCCGGCAAACCCGGCCAGAATCGCGCCACTGCCGAGGCGACGAACCTTGCGGGCGTTCGACTTGACCACGGTCTGGCCCATCGAGACCTGGCCGTCACCCGCCATCACGACGGTCGCGCCCTTGCGGACGCACAGAATAGTGGTGGCGTGCCAGCCCGGCAGGCCACTCTCGGATTGCGCTGTCATCGTGTGTAGATAGGCGCTCGGGCGGCCAAATCAATCGCGGCCGGAGGGCAGGTCTTTTGACCCGAAGCGGGCGATGCGCGTAAAGGCAGCCCGTGGCCCCGCGAAAGAACCGTTCCCGGCTGCAGCCGCGCAAGGCGCCCGCGCAGGCGCGCGCGACGCGCACCGTGGAGGCCATCGTCGAGGCGGCGGCGTGCGTTCTGGAAAGCGGTGGGCTCTCGTCCTTCAACACCAACGCGGTCGCCGAGCGGGCCGGCGTGAGCATCGGCTCGCTGTATCAGTACTTCCCCAACAAGGACTCGCTGCTGGCCGCGCTCAGCCGGCGCGAGCGGGCGGCGCTCGCCGAGGCACTGTCCGCCGCCGCTGCCCGGATCCGCGGCCAGCGACCGGAGTAGGCGGTGCGCGCCCTCGCCCGGGTGGCGATCGAGCGGCAGTTCGCCCGGCCGGCGCTTGCGCGGGCGCTCGATTTCGAGGAGGCGCGGCTCGCCCTCGACGAGGACGATCGGCGCACGACGGCGCGCATCGGCGTCGACGTTGGCGGTCTTCTGGCGCCGGCGCTGGCGCTCGCCCGACTGCCGGCCAACGAGGCGGTGGCCGACATCGTGGCGATCGCCCGCGCGCTGATCGACGAGGCGGCGCGGCGGGGCGAGAGCGACACCGCCGCGCTGGAACGCCGCGTCTGCCGTGCCGTGCTGGGCTACATCGCGGGTCCTCGATAGAGTGGGCCGATGACAGACACGCTTCCTGTGGTCGTGATCGGCGCCGGCATCGTCGGCACGGCCACCGCCCGCGCGCTGCAGCGCGAAGGCCGCGCCGTGGTGCTGGTCGACAGCGACGAGCCTGGCCGCGCGACGTCGTTCGGAAACGCGGGCTTCATCGCGATCGATCATGTGCTGCCGCTGGCCCGGCCCGACGTGCTGAAGCGCGTGCCGACGATGCTGCTCGACCGGGCAAGCCCGCTCACCGTGCATCCCCCCAGCATCCCCTGGCTTCTGCCCTGGATGGCGCGTTTCGCTCTGGCCGCGATCAACCCGCGCGAGGTCACGGCCGGCATCGACGCCTTCGGCGCATTGATGGCGGAGGCCAACATTGCCTGGCAGGCCGAGATCCAGGCCTCGGGGCTCGGCGAGCTGTTCCGGTCGCGGGGGGCGCTCTACGTCTACGAAAGCGAAAGCGCGTTCCAGGGCGGCGCTGCGGAGCGGCGCCTGCAGACGGCCAAAGGTACGGAGTTCGAGATCGTCGATGGCGCGCGGGCCCGCGCCCTGGCGCCCGGCCTCACCGAGCGTGTGGTGCGTGGTGTCTACTATCCGCGCGGCATGCACACGGTGAACCCGCATCGCGTGGTGGCGCTGCTGGCCGAGCGCTTCGCGGCCGAGGGCGGCACGATCCGGCGCGGCCGGGTGCGCGGTTTCACCCGCGACGGAAGGCGCGTGACGACGGTGCGTATCGGCGATGGCGAGATCGCGGCCAGCGCGGTCGTGCTGGCGGCCGGCCGCGCCTCAGGCGATCTCGCCCGCGAGCTCGGCTTCAACGCGCCGCTGGTCGCCGAACGCGGCTATCACGTCATGCTGGAGCCCGATGGCGTGCGTTTCGATCTGCCGGTCTGTCCGTCGGAGCGCGGCTTCTTCATCACGCCCATGGAAGAGGGCCTGCGCCTCGCCGGCACCGTCGAGCTTGCGGCGCCGCACAAGGCGCCGGACTGGCGGCGCGCCGAGCTGCTGGTGCGCGGCTTCCGCCAGGTGTTCCCGGGCATCGGCGGCGGCGAGCGTAGCCGCTGGATCGGCGAACGCCCTAGCCTGCCGGATTTCCGCCCCGCCATCGGTCGCGCGCCGCGACTGGAGAATGTCTGGTGCGGCTACGGCCATCAGCATGTCGGCCTGACTCTTGCCACCGCCACCGGTCGGCTGATCGCGCGCGGCATGGCCGGGGAGTCGATGCCGACGGCGCTCGCGGCCTGCGATCCCGGCAGATTTGGGTAAGTCGATCCTGGAAATGCGGCGGTTCCCGCCCGCACCGGCGGTGGCGTTACGACCGCATCACGGGGATGGTCCCGCGCCGTACTGGAACAGGCTCTCGCCGTTTCTCTTGAGCCAGGTTTCGGCGGCTTCCAGCGAGCCGTCGCAGAGCCGCGCGGCCTCGGCCCAGAAGCGCGGCGAATGGTTGGGGTGGACGAGGTGGGCAACCTCGTGCGCCACCAGATAGTCGAGCACTTCCGGCGGTGCCAGGATCAGCCGCCACGACAGCGCGATCGCGCCATTGCGCCCGCAGCTTCCCCAGCGCGAACGCATGTCGCGGATGGTGAGTCGCGTGACCTTGCGACCGGCCCGCGCCGCTTTGGCCTGAACCAGCGGAACCGCGGTCTCCCGGGCGCGCGCGGCGAGCCAGTCGCGCAGTCGCCGGTCGAGATGGGCGGCATCGCCCGCGACATGCAACTCGCCCGTCTCGATCCAGACCGTGCCGCGCGCCTCGGGCCGGTGGCGCAGGCGATGCGGTTCGCCACGATAGGGCACGATCGCGCCATCGACGAAGGGCCGCCGCTCGGGAAGGCGATCCAGCCGGCGCGCGATCCACAGCGCCTGGCTGGCGGCGAAAGCGAGCGCGATGGCGCGAGACATGCGTTCGGGCACCACCAGCACGATGCGCCGGCCTGCCGGATCGACCCGCAAAGACGCCCGCCGCGCGCGCGGGCTGCGCTGGAAGCGAAGCGGCATCACACGGCCCTCATGCTCGATCTCGACAGTGTCGGGTTCGGGCGACGCGGGACGCGCGACGGGGCGCAGCCATTCTGGTAAGCGATCGAACAAGGAGGACGACATATGACCGAGACCGACGCCCACAAGACGCTGAGCGACGCCGGCCGCAAGGTTCTGGCCGACGTTCTGGGCAAAGACTATCTCGCGCGGCGCGACGCGACCAACAACGATTTCTGGGCGCCGGTGCGCGCCTTCAGTGAGGAGTTCGCCTATGCCTCGCTGTGGACCCGTGACGGGCTCGACCGCAAGCAGCGCAGCATGATCACGGTGGCGATGCTGTGCGCGCTGAACCGGCCGCACGAGCTGAAGCTCCATCTGGTGGGCGCGCTGAACAACGGCTGCACCAAGCTGGAGCTGCGCGAGATTTTCACCCATGCCATCGCCTATTGCGGCTTCCCCGCCGCTATCGACGCGCTGCGGGTGGCCGAAGAGGTGCTGAAGGAGCAGGGTAAGTTCTGACCCGCGACCCCTCACTCCCTCACCCCGCAGGACGGGGACAGGGGCGGGAACAGGGATGATGGGATGGCGTGGAATCCGAGGACAGCGAGGCGACAGGCATGACTCTCGACATCAACCGGTTGCGGGCGGAAACGCCGGGGACCGCTCACGTTCTGCATCTCAACGCCGCGGGATCGGCGTTGCCGAGTCGGCGCACGCTCGATGCCACGCTCGACTATCTTCGGCTGGAGGGCGAGATCGGCGGCTATGAGGCGGCCGATGCGAAACGCTCCGAGCTCGACGGTTTCTATCCCGCGGTCGCGCGCCTGATCGGCGCCCAAGCGGGCGAGATCGCCTTCATCGAGAACGCGACACGGGCGTGGGATATGGCGTTCTATTCGCTCGACTTCCGGCCGGGCGATCGCATCCTGACCTGCGTCAGCGAGTACTCGTCGAACTTCATCTCCTACCTCCAGGTGGCGAAGAAGACCGGGGCGGAAATCGTGGTGGTGCCCGACGATGCCTCGGGCCAGATCGACCTCGCCGCGCTCGAGCGCGCGATTGACAAGCGCACCCGACTGATCTCGATCAGCCATGTGCCGACCCAGGGCGGGCTTGTTCAGCCGGCGGAGGCGGTCGGCAAGATCGCCAACGCGGCGGGCGTGCTCTATCTGCTCGATGCCTGCCAGTCGGTGGGGCAGTTGCCGGTCGATGTGGACGCGGTTGGCTGCGATTTCCTGTCGGTGACGGGACGCAAGTACCTGCGCGGCCCGCGCGGCACGGGCTTTCTCTATGCGCGCGAGAAGACGACGGGCGACATCGAACCGGTGTTCCTCGACAATCACGCCGCGCGCTGGACGGAGGATCGCGGCTACAGCGTGGTGCCGGGCGCGCTGCGCTTCGAGAACTGGGAGCGGTACTTCGCGGGCGTTGTCGGCCTCAAGGCGGCCGTCGATCAGGCGAACGAGCTCGGCATGGACGCGATATGGGGGCGCATCCGCACGCTGGCCGATGGCTTGCGCGCGCGGCTCGCCGAGATGAAGGGAGTCGTGCTGACCGATCTCGGCCAGCTGAAGGGCGGGATCGTCACCTTCGCCGTGCCGGGCGCGGACCATGCCGCGCTGAAGGCCGGGCTGCGCGCGCGAAAGATCAACGTCACGGTCTCCACGCAGTTCTCCTCGAGGCTCGATCTCAAGGGGCGCGGGCTCCCCACCGTCATGCGCGCCTCAGTGCATGTCTACAACGACGAGGCGGAGATCGACCGATTTGTTGCGGCGTTGGGAGAGGCCATCCACCGAGGCTGACGCCACGCGGCGGCGGGTGGGCGTCGTGGACCGTCGCGCGCCCTACTCCGCGGCTACTCCGAGCCCGATCGGACAGGCGACGCCGGTGCCGCCGAGGCCGCAATAGCCGCCGGGGTTCTTGGCGAGATACTGCTGGTGGTAGCCCTCGGCGTAGAAGAACTCCGGCGCGTCGAGGATTTCCGTCGTGATCGGATCGAGCCCGCGGCGCGCGAGTTCGCGTCCATACATGTCCTTAGAGGCGGTCGCGGCGGCGCGCTGCGCCTCGCCGGCCACATAGATGCCGGAGCGATACTGCGTGCCGACATCGTTGCCCTGCCGCATGCCCTGGGTCGGGTCGTGTCCCTCCCAGAAGGTCTTGAGGACGCGGGCGAGCGGGACCTCGCGGGGATCGAACCAGATCGCCACGACCTCGTTGTGACCGGTGAAGCCGGAACAGACCTCCTCGTAGGTCGGATGCGGCGTCAGGCCGGCGGTGTAGCCGACGGCGGTCGAGAAGACTCCCGGCAACTGCCAGAAGAGCCGCTCGGCGCCCCAGAAGCAGCCCATGCCGACCACCAGCCGCTCGATGCCGGCGGGAAAGGGCGGCTGGATCGGGTTGCCGTTCACATGATGGCGCATCGGCACGGCGAAGGCGGGGCTGGACCGGCCGGGCAGTGCCCGCTCCGGCGTCGGCATCTCGATCTTCTTGCGCAGCATCTGCCACATGGCGTGTCTCCCTCGGCGTCGTCCCAATATGGGCCCGGCCGGACAGTTCGCAAAGCCGGGCTCGCGGGAGCGTGATAGGCTGTGCGCCCCTTGCGGAGGAACTCCATGAGCGTCTTCGTCGTCTGCCTCGGCCTGCTCGGCCTGCTCTACATCGCGCTGGTGCTGAATGTCAGCCGCTACCGAATCTCGCGGAAAGTATCGCTGGGCGATGGTGGCGATCCCGATCTCACCAAGGCGATCCGCGCCCACGCCAACCTGATCGAGACGGCGCCGATCACCCTGATCCTGATCTTCGTCGCCAGCTTCATGTACGGCTTCCGCACGGTGGCGTTCCTGTCGGTGGCGCTTCTCGTCTCCCGCGTCATCCATGCCGGCGGCATGCTGGGCTACGTGCCGCAGGGCCGCCGCATGGGCACCATCCTCGGGCTGGTGACGGTGCTGATCGCCTCGCTGCTGGTCGCGGCGGCCGGACTGGGCGTCAAGCCTTACTGACGGCGGTGGCGGCGGCCTCCGCCTTCTCGCCGCGGGTCTTCCACAGCGAGAGGAGGATGCCGCCTGCCAGCAGCGAGATCGTGACGGAGAGCGACAGCCAGGCCGGGACGTGGCCCACGATGTTGACCGCGAAGATCTTGGCGCCCACGACCACCAGGATCATGGCGAGCGCGTACTTGAGATAGCGGAACCGGTGGACGAGCGCGGCCAGCGCGAAATAGAGCGCGCGCAGGCCCATGATGGCGAAGATGTTGCTGGTATAGACGATGAACGGATCCTGGGTGATGGCGAAGATCGCCGGCACGCTGTCGACCGCGAAGACGAGATCGATCGCCTCGACCAGCACCAGGCACAGGAAGAGCGGCGTGGCGTGACGCACGATCTTCCCGCTGGTCTTGTCCGGCAGGTTCACGAAGAAGCGCTCGCCATGATAGTTGTCGGTGACGCGCATGTGGCGACGCAGCCAGAGCAGAACCGGGTTCTTCGACAGATCCATCGGCTTGTCGCCAGCCAACATCATCTTGATGCCGGTCAGCACCAGGAAGGCGCCGAAGACATAGAGGATCCAGCTGAACTCGACGATCAGTGCGGCGCCCAGCGCGATCATGATGCCGCGCATGACGATGACACCCAGGATGCCCCAGAACAGCACGCGGTGCTGGTACTCGCGCGGCACGGCGAAGTAGGTGAAGATCATGGCGATGGCGAAGACATTGTCCATCGCGAGGCTGTATTCGACGACATAGCCGGTGAAGAAGTCGAGACCGTCCTTCGCCCCGTGCGCCCACCAGACCCAGGCGCCGAAGATCGCGGCGAGCGCGGCGTAACCGGCGCACATCCAGAGGCTCTCGCTCATGGAAATCTCGCGCGTGCCCTTGTGCAGAACGCCGAGATCGAGCGCCAGGATCGTGATCACGATGCCGATGAAGGCAAGCCACATCCAGCCGGGCGTTCCCCAAAGCTGGCCAAACAGAATCGTCTCGAACATGCGAGCCCCCTCTTGTCCCTGATGATCCGTCGGTCCGACATCGCGAGGGGACTCGCCAGAGGGGCCCGTGCCGACGGTTCCAGCCCAGATGGCCCGGCCGCTGAGCGGTTCAAGGGGCGACGCGAAGAGAATCGGACAATGCACAGCGACGGCACGGGGAAAGGGCCCTCGCGGCACCGAGATGACACCGTAAGTGGGGCGTCCTAGAGTGATTGCGGCTCGGGTGAAATCGCTCCCGCGGTTCCATCCGCAAGGAAACACGCCAGTCGCGATGCCTCGTTTGTCAGCTGTCCGATCCAGCTGAGGCCAGCCGGATCGGAAAGACTCCAGGCGCGCGGCGGGGGGAGAAGACATGGAAGCGCCGGTCACGGTCCCACTGTGGCTGTTCCTGCCCATCGCGGCGTTCGCGCTGTGGTCGCTGCTCGACCGGTTGCTGATCCCGGGCAGCCGCTGGTTCCTGCGGCGGCGGCTCAACCGGCTGATCGACCGCGTCAACCGGCGTCTCAGCGTCGAGATCAAGCCGTTCCAGCTGACCAAGCGGCAGGTCCTGATCGACCGGCTGGTCTACGACGCGCAGGTCGTGCAGGCCGCCACCGAACACGCCAAGAGCACCGGCATTCCACGCGAGGCGGCGATGGCCGAGGTCCAGCGCTATGCCCGCGAGATTGTGCCGGCCTTCAACGCCTACATCTATTTCCGCGTCGGCTACTCGATCGCCCGCGCGTCGCGCGATCGCGAGGTTCCTCTATCGCGTGCGGCTCGGCTTCGCGCATGAGCAGGCGCTGGCCGGCGTCGCGCCCGACGCCACGGTGGTGTTTGTGATGAACCACCGCAGCAACATGGACTACGTGCTGGTGGCCTTCCTCGCTGCCGAGCGCACGACGCTAAGCTACGCGGTCGGCGAATGGGCGCGCATCTGGCCGCTGCAACAGCTGATCCGCTCGATGGGCGCCTATTTCGTGCGACGCAACTCCAACAACCCGGTCTATCGCCGCGTGCTGGAGCGCTACGTGCACATGGCGACCGACGCGGGCGTGGCGCAGGCGATGTATCCCGAAGGCGGGCTCAGCCGCGACGGCAAGCTCAGGCCCGCCAAGCTGGGGCTGTTCGACTACATGCTGAAGTCGTTCGATCCGGCGGGCGCGCACGACATCGTCTTTGTGCCGGTGGCGCTGAACTACGACCGGGTGCTGGAAGATCGCACCTTGCTGCGCGCGCTCGACAGCGAAGCGCCGCGACGCGGCGCGGTGTACGCCGCGCGCACCGCGCTCGGCTTCATCGGCCACCAGCTGGGACTAATGTTGCGCGGCCGCTGGTATCGCTTCGGCTACGCCTGCGTGAACTTCGGCGCGCCGGTGTCGGCCCGCGCCTGGCTCGAAGGCGAGAATCTGCCGCAGGGCGTGCGGGCGCTCGAGAAGGAAGCGCGCTTCGCCGCCATCCAGCGACTGGCCGACCGGGTGATGGGCGAGATCGCCGCACTCGTGCCAGTGCTGCCGGTGTCGGTGGTGGCGACGGTGCTGCTCGACGCCGCAGAACCGCTCGATGAGCTCGAGCTGAAGGCGCGGGCGCAGGCGATGATGGCGGGTTTCGAGACTCGCGGCGCCAAGGTCTATGTGCCGCGCGGCGATCGCGACTATTCGATCTCGGTGGGCTTGCGACAACTGGCGCTCCGGCATCTCGTGCTGGAGAGCGAGGATGGGCTGTTCCGGCCGAGCGAAACCGACCGTGCGGTGCTGGCCTACTACGCCAACGCCATCGCCCATCTGCGCTGACATGTGGCCGATCGTCCACCGCACGGCGGTCCTTTCCCTCAAGGGCTTCACCGACAACCGACTGCCCACGTTCGCCGCGGCAATGGCGTTTCACATGCTGTTTTCGCTGGGGCCGATCCTGATCTTCTCAATCGCGATCGCCGAGCCGATCGTAGGACGGTTGCTCGCCGAGCAGGCGATCGTCGACGCGGCGAGCGAAGTGCTGGCACCGGAGCATCTGGAGGTCGTCCGCAAGTTCGCGGCCGAAAGCCTGTTCCGGGGTGGCGGGCTCGCCGCGCTGCTGGGCTTTGCGGTGCTGGTCTATTCGGGCACGCGAGTCTTCGTCGAGCTCGACGCCGGCGTGGACCGCATCTGGCAGGGCCATCACGCACGCAGCTATCACCCGGTGATGGCCGGCATCCGGTCGCGGCTGCTCGCGGTGTTGCTGATGCTGGCGCTCGGCCTCCTGTTTCTGACAGTGATCCTGACCAGTATCGCGCTTTCGGCCTATGCTGGCGCCCTGCGCAGCTTTCCCCTGCTGGGAGACTGGATCGGGCCAGCGGTCTCGGGGGTGGTGCGCTACGGCGTGCTGATCTTCTTCTTCACGCTGATCTACAAGTGGCTGCCTGACGCCCGCGTGCGCTGGCGCTTCGCGCTGGCGAGCGGCGCGGTGAACGCGCTGCTGTTCGCCGCCGGCAACCGTGCGCTGGTGCTCTACTTCGAAGTGACCCAGATGGGCTCGGCCTTCGGCGCGGCAGCTGGAATCGCGGCCGTCATGGTCTGGGTCTACTGGACGTCGCTTACCATCCTGATCGGCGCCCAGATCGGCCGCAGCCTGCGTGACGCCCTGGAAGGCCGCGGCCTGCCGCGCACCGCGGCGGCCGGCGATCGCTGATCAGATCATCGTCGCCAGGACGCGGTCCGGCGGCTTGTGGCCGTCGGCGAAGGTCTTGATGTTGATCAGCACCTTCTCGCCCATCTCGATGCGGCCCTCGAGAGTGGCCGAACCCATGTGCGGCAGAAGCACCACGCTCTCGAGCTCGAGGAGCTTCGGGTTCACCTGCGGTTCGTGCTCGTAGACGTCGAGGCCGGCGCCTGCGAGTTCGCCCGCGCGCAGCATGCGCACCATCGCGTTCTCGTCGATCACCTCGCCGCGCGCGGCGTTGATCACGATGGCGCCCGGCTTCATCAGCTTCAGCCGCCGTGCCGACAGGAGATGGAAGGTCGCGGGTGTGTGCGGGCAATTGACGGACACCACGTCCATCCGGGCGAGCATCTGGTCGAGGCTCTCCCAGTAGGTCGCCTCCAGCTCGCGCTCGGTGTCGGCATGGACACGGCGACGGTTGTGATAGTGGATCGCGAGGCCGAAGCCGCGGGCGCGCCGCGCCAATGCCTGACCGATCCGGCCCATACCGATGATGCCCAGGCGCTTGCCCTGCAGGCGCGCGCCCAGCATCGAGGTCGGGCTCCAGCCGGTCCATTTGCCGGAGCGCAGAAGGCGCTCGCCGGCGCCCATCCGACGGGCGGTGGCGAGCACGAGTGCCATCGCCATGTCGGCGGTGTCTTCAGTGAGAACGCCCGGCGTGTTGGTGACGGTGATGCCGCGCTGGCGGGCCGTGTCGAGATCGATGTGATCCACGCCGGTGCCGAAGGACGCGATAAGCTTGAGTTTGGGACCGGCCTGCGAGAGCACGCGCGCGTCGATCCGGTCGGTGACGGTCGGCACCAGAACGTCGGCGTGTTTGGCCGCGTCGACGAGCTGGGCCGCGCTCATCGGCTTGTCGTCCTCGTTCAGTCGGGTCTCGAACAGCTCCATCAACCGCGTTTCGATCGCGTCGGGAAGCTTGCGGGTGACGATCACCAGCGGCTTCTTCTTCTGGCTTGCAGGCATCGAGCGGGGACCGGTCTGGCGGGAGGGCCGATGCCAGCGATTACCAAACGGGGCCGTCCGGGTCCAGCGCGGCTCCCGAGAGGGGTCTGCGGCCAAAAGACATCTGATATCAAAGACTTGTCGCCCATTTCTCAGATTTGATCTATAAGGGAGGTCGATGCGTCTGCGCCGCTTTCTCGTGATCCTGGCCCTTGCCCTGCCTCTCGGCATGGGCGGCCTCGAAACCGGGCCCGTTCCGGCGGGAGTCCAGGCGGCCGAGCCGACCAATGCCGGGCCGCGCCGCGGCTCGGGTTTGCCGGTGCCGCGCTTCGCCTCGGTCCGCTCCGGCGAGGCCAATGTGCGCACCGGTCCGGGCACGCGCTATCCGGTGGACTGGGTGTTCAAGCGCAAGGGCATGCCGGTCGAGATCGTCGCCGAGTTCGACAATTGGCGGCGCATCCGGGACTGGCAAGGTGCCGGCGGTTGGGTCCATCAGAGCCTGCTCACGGGCAAACGCGGCTTCGTGGTGACGGGCAAGGGTGCCGATCTCTTCAAGACGCCGGCGGCGTCGGCCGAGCTGGTGGCACGATTGGAGCCTGAGGTGATGGGCGAGATCCGCGCCTGCGCCGGCGACTGGTGCCGCGTACGCATCGCCGCGAGCGGTGTCACGGGCTGGGTTGAGCGCGCCCACCTATGGGGCGTCTACAGGGGCGAGACGATCAATTGACAGCGGCGACGCGGGGCCCGCGTCGCAGGACAGCGCGGCTCCCAGGTCAGGTGGCATCCGGTGAAGCGGGCGCGTAGAAGGGCGTCGCCGTGACCGCGCTCGCACTTTCCGCCGACTCCCCGGCCGGCCGCATGTCGCCGGCGGCGCTGGCGTTCGCGCTCGTCCTGCATGCGGCGTTCGCAGCGCTGCTGTGGTGGACCTCGCCCTTTCGGCCCTTCACACCGCCGCAAGAGCCGGTGATCGAGGTCACGCTCGACCGTCCCGACCCCGGCGCGCAGGGCGCCCCAACTCCGCCCGCCGCGCCGCCGCAGCAGGAAGCGTTGACCGTGCCTCAGCCCGCACCGCCACCGCCAACCCCGCCACCGGCGCTGGCCGAGCCGCCGCGCCCACCGCCACCGGAGCCACCTCCCCCGGAGCAGCGGGTGCCACCGCCTGAACCGCCGCCACCGGTCGATCCGCGCGCCTTCCCGGTGCCGCAGCCCCCGCCGCCGCCGCCGCGACCACCGCAGGCGCAGCCACGCCCGCCCGCCCCCGCACCGCCGCGCCCCGCGCCCGAGACCCAGGCGGCGCCACCTCAGCCCTCGCCGCTCAGCAATCCGGGCAACGTCATCCAGGGTCCGGCGGGCGCAGGCCAGACCGGCTATCTCTCCATGCTGCATCGGCGGCTGGCGGAGTTCCGATTCTATCCGCGCTCGTCGATGGAGCGCGGCGAGCAGGGCCGCGTGGTGGTCACGCTGACCATTGCGCGCGACGGCAGCCTGATCGACGCCCGGATCGCCCAGAGCAGCGGCTTTCCCGCGATCGATGCCGCCGAGCTTGAAACGGCCCGCAAGGCCGCACCCTTCCCACCGCTGCCGCCCACGGTGCCGGGCCCGCAAGCGGTGTTCAGCGTACCGGTGACCTATACGCTACGGGATCCGCGCGCGCGCTGAGCGCGTCGCAGGCGCCGGGCTCGACTCAGTCGAAGTCGCGCGAGAGCGCCTCGCGAACGGCCTCGGACATCACCGCCATGTGGCCATAGTTGGCATGCCCGAAGCCTACGACCACATCACCTGCGTCGGCGCGGAAGGCGGCGATCGCGGTCTCGTCGAAGGCGAAGCGGATGAACTGCACCGCCGACGCCTTGCCGTCATCGCGCGACCGCTCCTGATCGTCCTCGGGCATCCCGGTCACGCGATGCGTCCCGACGCGCACGAACGCCGTGCGTTCGACACCGCCCAGGGTGGCGAGAACGCGGGCACGGCGCATCGGATCGTCGATCTCGAACATCACGGTGGCGACAAGTTCATGCCCGCGCGGGATCAGCGGATTGTAGGCCGCCAGCTCATCGGCGATCTGCGCGGGGCCGCCCTTCTCGATCAGCAACATCTCGTGGACCTGATGCAGCATGGTCTCGCGGCATTCGAAGTAGAAGGTGGCGAAGGGTCCGACCTCCAGCCGACGATTCTTCTTCAGCTCGGTCATGGCGCGACGGCGCTCAACCCGGACCTTGGCATAGTCGGCCATCGGCAGGAGGTCGGCCTCGGTGATGAGCATCGCGGGCATGGCGATCAGCCTTCCCAGCCATAGGCGCGGGCGAAGAGTTCGATCGGGTGGTCCGCGCGACGCGGCGTCGGCTTGCCCTCGCCCGCCTCGATCTCCATCACCTGCAAAAGATGATCCGCGGCGAGCGGGCATTCGGAGGCAACATGGGCGGTATCGTTGCGCAGGGCCGCTTGCGCGGCGGGCTTCCCGACCTTCACTGCCGTCTCGAAGTTTTCCGTGCGCGCGCCCCAGATGCCGCCATGGCCGCTGCAGCGCTCGACCACCGCGACCCGGGTGGCGGGCACCAGTCGAAGCATTTCGGCGGCCTTGGCGCCCATGTTCTGTGCCCGCGAATGGCAGGCGAGATGCACGGTGATGCCGCCATCGATCGGCTGCAGAACGGGTGCGAGACCTTCCTTCTTGGCGATGTCGACGACGTACTCGGAGAGATCGAAAGTCGCGCGGGCGAGCCGCTTCACGTCGGGGCTCTCGGGCACGATCAGCGGCCACTCGAACTTGAGCATCAGCGCACAGGACGGCGTCAGCGCGATCACGTCGTAGCCCTTGTCGACCCAGGGCAGAAGCGCCGTCGACACCTGGCGCGCCGACTCAGCTACCGCGGCGATGTCGCCCAGCTCGAGCTTGGGCATGCCGCAGCAGGCGGGATGGATCACCTCGGTCTCGACGCCGTTCAGCGCCAGCACCTTGCGCGCCGCTGAGCCGATGCCGGTGTTGTTGAAGTTCACGAAACAGGTGGCGTAGAGCACGGCCTTGCGCTTGCCGAAGGCGGGTGCGGTCTCGACCGGCGTCGCATCCTCGCGCGCACTGCGGATGAGGAACGTCTCGTCGGCATAGCGGGGCAGACGGGCGCCGTGATGGATACCGGCGCGACGCTCCAGGATGCCGCGCGCGAAGCTGTTGGCAGTGTCGGTGGCCCAGTTGGCGACCGACGAGGTCATGGTCGCGAGCGCGCCATTGCGGTCGGTCTCGGCGAGCTGGCGGGTCACCAGATCGATGCCGTCCTTCTTCGCCTTGACCGCGCGGTAGCGCAGCATCAGGTGCGGAAAGTCCAGCGCCCACTCGTGCGGTGGCACGTAGGGACACTTGGTCATGAAGCACATGTCGCAGAGGGTGCAGCCGGCTTCGACCTTGGCGTAGTCGGCCTTGTCGACGCCATCGAGCTCGCCCGTGGCGCTATTGTCGACCAGATCGAACAGCGTCGGGAACGAGTCGCAGAGATTGAAGCAGCGCCGGCAGCCGTGACAGATGTCGAAGACCCGCTCCATCTCCTTGTTGAGCGCCGCCTCGTCCCAAAACCAGGGGCTATGCCAGTCCAGCGGGTGGCGAACTGGGGCTTCGAGACTGCCTTCGCGCATGGGATGTCCGTTCGTGCGTTTGCCGGGGCAAGAAAAAGGGGGACCGAACGGTCCCCCTTCCGATGTTCGGGACGGGCTCAGCCCATCGTGTCGAGCGCCTTCTGGAAGCGGCCGGCGTGGCTCTTCTCGGCCTTGGCGAGCGTCTCGAACCAGTCGGCGATCTCGCCGAAGCCCTCTTCGCGCGCCGTGCGGGCCATGCCCGGGTACATGTCGGTGTACTCGTGCGTCTCGCCAGCGATCGCGGCCTTGAGGTTGTTCGAGGTCGAGCCGATCGGCAGCCCGGTGGCCGGGTCGCCCGTCACTTCGAGGAACTCGAGATGGCCGTGGGCATGGCCGGTCTCGCCTTCGGCGGTCGAGCGGAACACGACGGCAACGTCGTTGTATCCCTCAACGTCGGCCTTCTGGGCGAAATAGAGATAGCGGCGGTTGGCCTGGCTCTCGCCGGCGAACGCGTCCTTCAGATTCTTCTCGGTCTTGGAATTCTTGAGATTGGCCATCGTCCTCTCCTTTGCGGTCGGCGCCTGCACCAACCTCGCCCGTCGATATAGGGGGGGCGACAGGAGGCGTCAAGCTCCTTAGAACAATTCCAAACTGACGGTCAGCGCCTCACCCTGACGATCACGTCGATGCGGTCGAGCCGCGTGCCCCGCGGCACCGACGGCAGGCCGGCGACACTCACCCGGTCGGCCGGAAAATCGTGCAAAGCGCCGTCCGGCTCGACGTAGAAATGATGGTGGTGGCGGGTGTTCGTATCGAAATAGGAGCGGCCCGGCGACACGACGACCTCGCGCAGCAAGCCTGCGTCGCGAAACTGATTCAAGGTGTTGTAGACGGTCGCCAGAGACACGGCAGCCCGGCCGGCGCGCGCCTCGGCGTGCAGACCCTCGGCGGTAACGTGACGTGGGCCACCCGCAAAAAGCAGCCGTGCAAGCGCCACGCGCTGGCGCGTCGGACGCAATCCGGCGCCGCGCAGGCGGTCGGCGAAGTCGGGAGCGGCAGCAGGCATAAAACGCCTGCTATGTAGGCTTCCGGTCAGCGGCTGAAAAGGCCCGGCACGACGGATTCAAGGCTTTGCAGCCCTGGATTCCCCGCCTATTCTCCCGTTTCATTACCGATTGTTACAAAGCGCGAGGCACCGGGCGGTGGCCGACCAGAAGAACAGTTACACTTTCGAGGACCTGATCGAGTGCGCCAAGGGCCGCTTGTTCGGGCCGGGCAATGCGCAGCTCCCGCTGCCGCCGATGCTAATGTTCGACCGGATCGTCACGATCAACGAAACCGGCGGCAAGTACGGCAAGGGCGAGATCGTGGCCGAGCTGGATGTGCGGCCCGACCTGTGGTTCTTCGATTGCCACTTCAAGGGCGACCCGGTGATGCCAGGCTGTCTTGGCCTCGACGCGCTGTGGCAGATGTGCGGCTTCTTCCTCGGCTGGATGAAGGCGCCGGGCCGCGGCCGGGCACTGGGCGTCGGCGAGGTCAAGCTCACCAGCATGATCGTGCCGACGGTGAAGAAGCTCACCTATCACGTCCACATGAAGCGGGTGATCCTGCGCCGCCTCGTGATGGGCATCGCCGACGGCTTCGTGCATGCCGACGGCACCCAGGCCTTCGAGGTGGTCGACATGAAGGTGGGTCTGTTCAAGGACGCCGCGCCCGCGGCGGCGGCCTGAGATGCGGCGCGTCGTCGTTACCGGACTGGGCGTTGTCTCGTCGATCGGCAACAACGCGGCCGAAGTCGCGCAGTCGCTGAAGGACGGCAAGTCGGGCATCGAGTTCGTGCCGCAGTACAAGGAGCTCGGCTTCCGCAGCCAGGTCGCCGGCACGCTGAAGATGAACGTCGACGAGCTGGTCGATCGCCGGCTGATGCGCTTCATGGGCCACGGCGCGGCTTATGCCTGGCTCGCGATGAAGGAGGCCATCGCCGATGCCGGCCTCTCCGAGGCCGAAGTGTCGAACGAGCGCACCGGCGTGATCGCGGGATCCGGTGGGCCCACGACCGGCGCCATCGTGCAGGCCGCCATGGTGGCGAAGGAAAAGGGACCCAAGCGCGTGGGTCCGTTCCAAGTGCCGCGCGCCATGTCGAGCACCGTCTCGGCCAACCTCGCGACCGCCTATCGCATCAAGGGCCCCAGCTACTCGATCAGCTCGGCCTGCTCGACCTCAGCGCACTGCATCGGCAACGCCGTCGAGACCATCCAGCTCGGCAAGGCCGAGCGCATGTTCGCGGGCGGCGGCGAGGAGCTGGACTGGACATTGTCGGTGCTGTTCGACGCCATGGGCGCCATGTCTTCGAAATATAATGACACGCCGCAGCGCGCGAGCCGGGCCTATGACCGCGACCGCGACGGGTTCGTCATCTCGGGCGGCGGCGGCATGCTGGTGCTGGAAGATCTCGACACCGCCAAGGCGCGCGGCGCCAAGATCTACGGCGAGGTGATCGGCTACGGCGCCACCTCCGACGGCGCCGACATGGTGGCGCCCTCCGGCGAAGGCGCGGTGCGTTGCATGAAGCTGGCGCTCGACGGCTTCCCCGGGGCGCCGCGACGCAACCGGCCGGTCGACTATGTGAACACCCACGGCACCTCGACGCCGGTGGGCGACATCACCGAGCTCGACGCCATCCGCAAGGCCTTCGGCGACCGGCTGCCCATGGTCAGCTCGACCAAGTCCCTGACTGGCCATAGCCAGGGCGCCACCGGCGCGCACGAGGCGGTCTATACGCTCCTGATGCTGCGTGACGATTTCATCGCGGCGTCCGCCAACGTCGAGAATCTCGACCCCGCCGCCGGCGATTTCCCGATCGCGCGCCAGCGCATCGACAAGGCGGGGCTGGGTGTCGTGATGTCGAACAGTTTCGGCTTCGGCGGCACCAATGCGAGCCTGCTCTTCTCGCGCTTCGATCAATAGGAGCGCGCCATGACAGAGACTACCCCGGCCGCACTGCCGGCTGTTGGCGGCCTGATGAAGGGCAAACGCGGGCTCGTGATGGGCGTCGCCAACGATCGCTCGATCGCCTGGGGTATCGCCCAGGCTCTGCACGCCGCGGGCGCCGAGCTGGCCTTTACCTACCAGGGCGCCGCCTTCGGCAAGCGGGTGCTGCCGATGGTGCAGGAACTGGGCTCGAGCCTGATCGAGGAGGCCGACGTCGAGGACGAGGCGAGCCTCGACCGACTGTTCGCGCGCCTCCAGCGCGAGTGGGGTCGGCTCGATTTCGTCGTCCACGCCATCGCCTTCTCCGACAAGGAGGAGCTGAAGGGCCGCTACGTCGACACCACGCGCGCGAACTTCAAGCGCAGCCTCGACATTTCCTGCTTCTCCTTCACCGACATCGCGCGGCGCTCGCTGCCGCTGATGAGCGCGGGCGGTAGCCTGATCACGCTCACCTACGAGGGTGCGACGCGGGTGATGCCGTCCTACAACGTCATGGGCATCGCCAAGGCCGCACTGGAGGCGAGCGTGCGCTACCTCGCGGCCGATCTTGGGCCGCAGGGTGTCCGGGTGAACGCGCTGTCGGCGGGCCCCATGCGCACGCTGGCCGGTTCGGTCATCGGCGGCGCGCGCTACGTCTATCGCCTCTCACGCGAGGCCGCGCCGCTGCGACGCAATGTCGAGCTGGTCGATGTCGGCGGCGCGGCGCTCTATCTCCTGTCCGACCTCAGTGCCGGAGTCACCGGCACGGTCCATTTCGTCGATTCGGGCTACCACGCCATCGGCATGCCACGGCAGGACGCCTACAAGGACAGCACCGGCGGCGAATAGCCGACGCGGTCGCTACCCGAGGACGATATGGAGCGTCGCGGCAAGCGCGCCGGCCTCTAGTCCCGGCGCGTCCTGCGGGCGCATCTCGATGCGCTCACGCCCACCCGGCACCGATGTAGCAGCGCGGAAGATCCGATCGCGGTCGTTGCGGGGGTGGCCCGCGAGATAGAACTGCGACACGAGTCTCGCCGACCCCGACAACACGGCGACATGGATATGCGGCGCGCGGCCTGGATAGGCCACGGGGCTCAGCGTCCGAAACCGGTAGCGCGCATCGGCTTCAACCTGCACACGACCAAAACCCTGGAAGGCGCCGTCGCGCTGCTCACGCCGGCTGTCGCGTGGATGGTCGTAGATGCCCTGGGCGTCGCACTGCCAGATTTCGACCGTGACGCCGGGCACGGGACGGCCGGCGCGATCGAGCACGCGGCCTTCCAGATGCAACACCGTCCCCATCGCGCGCGCCGCCTGACCGCGCACCTGCACCAGATCGTTGTCGAAATCCGCAGGCAGGCTCGCCGGATAGAACGGCCCCTCGGTCTGCGCCGGCGTGGCGGTCAGCAGGGTCTGCCCGCGGGCGACGGCGGGCAGCAGGAGCGGGGCGCCGGCCAACAGCGCACGGCGGTAAAGCGGACTCATTGGCAAGGCTCCTCCTGTTGCGCCGCGCGCCGGGCCGGAAAGCGACCAGACGTGTCTGGACGCTCGCTGCGATTCAGAAAGCTGCGGCGCGTTGCCGTCGCAAAGTCCACTTCCCCGCGAGCATGAAGCCGTCATCGTCGCTGTGACTCATGTTGTCGTCCACTAGCCCCGTTGCAAGGGCGCCAGTCGTCGGCAGCGCAACACAGCAGGCGGAGGCGCCGCGGTCCGGTCCCGCTCCGTCGAAATGAGAACGGCGGCCCGAGGGCCGCCGTTGGTGTGGTCGTGCGCGCCGTTATCAGTCGGCGGCCGGGCTATCCTCGCGCGGCTTGTTGGAGATGTCCTCGCCGGTCTGCTGGTCGACCGCCTTCATGGACAGGCGGACCTTGCCGCGGTCATCGATGCCCAGTACCTTGACCTTGACCTGTTCGCCTTCCTTGACGACGTCGCCGACCTTGGCGACGCGACGCGGCGCCAGCTCGGAGATGTGCACGAGGCCATCGCGCGAGCCGAGGAAGTTCACGAAGCAGCCGAACTCCAGGATCTTCACCACCTTGCCGGTGTAGATGACGCCCATCTCGGGCTCGGCCACGATGCCCTTGATCCAGTCGATCGCGGCCTGGCCGGCGTTGGCGTCGACGGCGGCGACCTTGATCGTGCCGTCGTCCTCGATGTCGATCTTGGTGCCAGTGGTCTCGGTGATCTCGCGGATCACCTTGCCGCCGGTGCCGATCACTTCGCGGATCTTGTCCTTGGGGATCGAGAACTGGGTGATGCGCGGCGCGTTCTGGCTCACGCTGTCGCGGGCGCCGCCCAACCCCTTCGCCATCTCGCCGAGGATGTGGATGCGGCCGTCCTTCGCCTGGGCGAGCGCGACCCGCATGATCTCCTCGGTGATCGAGGTGATCTTGATGTCCATCTGCAGCGAGGTGACACCGCGATCGGTGCCGGCCACCTTGAAGTCCATGTCGCCGAGGTGGTCCTCGTCGCCCAGGATGTCGGAGAGCACCGCGAAGCGCTCGCCTTCCTTGATCAGACCCATGGCGATGCCCGCCACCGGACGCTCCATCGGCACGCCGGCGTCCATCAGCGACAGCGAACCGCCGCAGACCGAGGCCATCGACGAGGAGCCGTTCGACTCAGTGATCTCCGACACGATGCGCACCGTGTAGGGGAACTTGTCCTTCGACGGCAGCATCGGACGGATCGCGCGCCAGGCGAGCTTGCCGTGGCCGATCTCGCGACGGCCGGGCGAACCCATGCGCCGCACCTCGCCCACCGAGTAGGGCGGGAAGTTGTAGTGCAGCATGAAGTGCTCGCGGTACTCGCCCTCGAGCGCGTCGATGATCTGCTCGTCCTGGCCGGTGCCGAGCGTCGCCACCACGAGCGCCTGGGTCTCACCGCGGGTGAACAGCGAGGAGCCGTGGGCGCGCGGCAGCACGCCGACCTCGGCCACGATCGGCCGCACGGTCTTGGTGTCGCGGCCGTCGATGCGCTTGCCGGTGTCGAGGATGGCGCCACGCACGACGTCGGCCTCGAGGTTGCCGAACTGCTCGCCGAAGGCGGCGAGCGAGGCATCGTCACCCTCGAACAGTTTCTTGGCGGCGTCCTTCACGGCGCCGACCTTGGCCTGACGCGACTGCTTCTGCGTCTCGCCATAGGCCTCGGCGAGCTTGGCGCGCGCCTCGGCCTTGAGCTTCCCGGCCACCGCGGCGGCGACCGGCGACGGCGCGGCCGGAGTGAAGGGGTCCTTGGCGGCGTGTTCGGCCAGCTGGATGATGGCGTCGATCACCGGCTGGAAGGAACGGAAGCCCTCCATCACGGCGGCGAGCATCGTGGCCTCGTCGAGTTCCTTGGCCTCGGACTCGACCATCAGCACGCCTTCCTTGGTGCCGGCGACGACGAGGTCGAGCGTGCTGGTCTCGAGCTGCTTCAGCGTCGGGTTCACGGCGAGTTTGCCGTCGACCATGCCGACGCGGGCCGCGCCGACCGGGCCCATGAAGGGCGCGCCGCTCAGCGTCAGCGCCGCCGACGTGGCGATCATCGCGACGATGTCGGGATCGTTCTCGAGATCGTGGGCGAGCGTGGTCGCCACGATCAGCGTCTCGTTGCGGAAATTCTCGTGGAACAGCGGCCGGATCGGACGGTCGATCAGGCGGGAGGTGAGAACCTCCTTCTCGCTCGGCCGACCCTCGCGCTTGAAGAAGCCACCCGGGATTTTGCCCGCGGCGAAAGCCTTCTCCTGGTAGTTGACGGTCAGCGGGAAGAAGTCGAGGCCCGGCTTGGGCTTCTTCTCGAAGACGACGGCGGCAAGCACCGTGGTGCCGCCCAGCGTCGCCATCACCGCGCCATCGGCCTGGCGCGCGATCTTGCCAGTCTCGAGCACAAGCTTGCGCCCGGCCCAGTCGATCTCCTTGCGGAAGACATTGAACATTCGTTCGTTCCTTTCATACCGGTGCTGCCCCCGCAGGCCGCGACCGCCCGCCGACGCCCTTGCGTCGGCAGGACCGGATCGGGCGCTCGCTCTCGCCCCTGCCCGTCCGGTTGCTGCGATGCCGCGCCAGCCGACCTGTCGGTACGGGAGCCGGCGACGCGACGCGAAACGGCCCCGCCATTGGGCGGGGCCGGTAGAACTAGCGGCGCAGACCCAGCCGCTCGATGAGCTTCGAATAGCGCGACCCGTCCCTCGACTTCAGATAGTCGAGCAGGCGGCGACGCTGGCCGACGAGCTTGAGAAGCCCGCGACGTGAATGATGGTCCTTGGCGTGGCCCTTGAAGTGCTCGGTCAGGTTGGAAATGCGCTCGCTCAGGATGGCCACCTGAACCTCAGGCGATCCGGTGTCACCCTCGGCCTGCGCATACGCCTTGATCAGCTCCGCCTTGCGGTCGGCTGTAATCGACATCGGTCATCTCCGTTTGACTACAGGTTGAACACCCGCACCGGCCGGAACGAGACCCCGTCGGACTGGACAAGGGCCACAAGCCGGTCCCCGATCTCGGCGCGCAGAAGCGACGGTTCGGGCGGTGCGTCCCCGGGTCGGAAGATCGGCTGGCCGTGGCGCAACCGGGCTTCCTCGGCTTCCGTCAGGGCCAGCGCCGGGATGTCGTCCAGCGCGGTCGCGACGGGGGCCAAAGCCCCGAAGAGCGCGGGAATATGGCCGAGAGCCTCCAGTTTGGGAAGCGAAATGGCCGCAGCCTCCGTGAAGCGGCCTGCGGCCGTCCGGCGCAGAGCCGAGACATGCCCGACACTGCCCAGGGCAAGGGCGATGTCCCGCGCCAGCGACCTGATATAGGTGCCCTTGCCGCAATCCACCACCAGATGCGCGATGTCGGGGTCCGGCCGGTCCAGCAGCTCCAGGCGGTGGATCTCAACCGTCCGCGGCGTCATCTCGGGCGCCTTTCCGGCACGCGCCAGGTCGTAGGCGCGCTGGCCGTCGATCTTGAGCGCCGAGTAGGCCGGCGGCACCTGTTGGATGTGCCCGACGAAGCGCGGCAGGACGGCCGCGAGCGTGGCGGTGTCGGGTCGATGCTCCGCCCGCTCGGTCACCTCGCCCTCACGATCGTCGGTCGTGCGCGCCTCGCCGAACGCCAGCGTGAAACGGTAGGTCTTGGCTCCGTCCATCACAAACGGCACCGTCTTGGTCGCCTCGCCAAGCGCGATCGGCAGCACACCGTCGGCCAGCGGATCGAGGGTGCCGCCATGACCCGCCTTGGCCGCGCCGAACAGGCGACGCACGCGCGCGACCGCCGGCGTCGACCCCAGCCCCACGGGCTTGTCGAGCACCACCCAGCCATCGACCTTGTTTCCGCCGCGTTTGCGCGCCATCGTTCGCTTCTAGTGAGGGCCGCGACGCGGCGCCAGCGACCGGCCGGCTCGAAGAACCAACAAGATGAAACTCCGCTCCGCGCTGTTCGCGCTGTTCTTCGTCTCCGGCTTCGCCGCCCTTGTCTACCAGACTGCCTGGCACCGCTTGCTCGGCCTGTTCGCCGGCGCCGACACCATCGCCGCCGCCCTGGTCGTCGGCGCGTTCCTGCTGGGGCTCGGCATCGGCAGCCTGGTGGCCGGCCTCTATGCCGATCGGCTGTCGCGGCGGCGTGCGCTCCTGGCCTTCGCGATCTGCGAGGTCGGCATCGCGGTCTTCGCCGCCGCGAGCCCGTGGATTTTCTACGATGGCGTCTATCGCACGCTGCTGCCCGTCGCCGAGTCGCGGGGCGCGGTGTTCGCGGTGGTGTTCGCGGGCCTCCTCTGGCCCACCTTCCTGATGGGCTGTTCGCTGCCGTTCCTCTCCAAGGCGGTGGTGCAACGCTTGGAGGGATCGGCCGAGCTGATCGGCTGGCTCTACGGCATGAATACCTTGGGTGCCGGTGTCGGCGCCTTCGTCGGCGGCTGGTTCCTGATCGGCACGGTGGGCTTCGACGTCGCGGTGTGGATCGGCGCGACGCTCAATCTGGCGGTCGCCGCTGGCGGCCTATGGCTCGCACGCGGCACCGATCTCGCCGACGAGGCCGCGCCGCCCGCTCGCAGCGTCGACAACGCCGCCGATCGGCGACTGGTCCTGGAGTGGTCGACCCTGGTCTTCATCAGCGGTTTCCTGATCGTGGCGCTGCAGATCGTTTGGTACCGGCTGGCCGGCGTCCTGTTGCAGTCGAACGGCTACAGCTTCTCGCTCGTGCTGGCTGTGTTCCTGCTGGGTGACGCGGCGGGCCTGCTGGTCGGCGCCCGCTGGATTCCGCGCATTTCGGATCCGCGCCGCTTCTTCTTCGGCATGCAGGCGGCGGCCGCGGCGTTGGCGCTGGGCGGTGCCTGGGCGATCTACGGTGCGATCGGCGCGGGGCTGCTGCCCGCGACCTTCGTCGACCACGACATCGTGAGCGGCCGCGCCGGCGACACCGCGCTGATCGCACTCTTGCTGGCGGTCGTCGTCCTGCCGGCCTCGTTCGTGATGGGACTGTCGTTTCCGGTGGTCCAGAAGGCGGTACAGCGCGACATCGGCCGGCTGGGCCAGCGCGTGGGTCTCGTGCAGCTGTCCAACATCGTGGGCAACAGCGCGGGCAGTCTGGTGGCGGGGCTGCTGCTGCTCGATCTGCTCGGCACCTCGGGCACGCTGAAGCTGCTGATCGCGATCGGACTCGCCTTCGCTGTCCTGCCGCTGGCGAGCGGCGGATCGGCGCGCTGGCTGCTGGCGCCGGCGAGCCTGTTGGCCGCGGGGCTGGTGCTGTTTCCGTCGGGCGAGACTTTCTGGCGGCGTCTTCACGGGCTGGCGGAGCGCGAGCGCGCGATCGTGCGCGAAGACAAGACCGGCCTGTCGCTTCTCAAGTTCACCGGCGAACAATCCGGCCGCCTCTATATCCAGGGCCACTCGCAGAGCTCGCTCCCGTTCGCGACGGTTCATGCGTTTCTGGGTGCTGTTGGGCCGCTCACCCATCCCGATCCCCGGCGCGTCCTGGTGATCGGCGCCGGCACGGGCGGCACGCCCTATGCCGCGGCGGCCAACCCCGCGACCGAGAAGGTTCGGGTGATCGAGATCGTGGCGCCGGTGATCGACACGCTGCGCGCCTACACCGCGAGCGGTGGTACGTCCGGTATCGATCGGTTGCTCGCCGATCCGCGCTTCGAGATCCGTGTCGCCGACGGGCGGCACCAGCTGGCGCTGGATCGCGGTCGCTACGACGTGATCGAGGCCGACGCGATCCTGCCCAAGACGGGGCTTTCGGGGCTGCTGAACTCGCGCGAGTTTTTCGAGCAGGTGCGCGGCCGGCTGGCGCCGGGCGGCCTCTACGTGCAATGGGCGCCGACCGAACGCACGGTCGAGACGTTCCGCTCTGTCTTTCCCTACGTGACGCTCGTCCACCCGGCGCTGATCGGCAGCGACCGGCCGATCCCCTACAGCCGTGAGCGGATGTTCGAGATGCTGGCCCGCGCGCCGGTCGACGACCATCTCGCCGCCGCACGCATCGACCGCGCCGAGCTGCGCCGCTGGATCACCGAAAAGAATGTCGAGGTGCTGAACACCGGTGCTACCCGGCCGGCCCGCGCGCCCAACACCGACTTCTTCCCGCGCGACGAGTTCTATCTCAATCGTTGAGGGATCGACGCTGGTCTAGCCGTCCGAGCCGTCAATGTCGCGCGCGACATCGGGGCGACGCAGCAGCCGCCCGATCCGGTCGGCCTCATCGAACGAGCGGTCGAGATCGAAGCGCAGGTCTGGCGCGTAACGCAGCACCGCCTTCTCGCCCACCCGGGCCCGGAACCACGGCGCGGCGCGACGCAGCGCCGACAGCAGACGGGGCGCGTCGCCGCCGCCCAGCGGCATCACAAAGACCGTGGCATTGCGCAGGTCTGGGCTGACATCGACCGCGGTGACGGTGATCGTGGCCTCGCGCAGCTCCGGATCGCGCATCTCGCCGCGTTCGAGAAGGTCGGCCAGGATGTGTCGCAGTTCCTCGCCAACCCTGAGCTGGCGCTGGCCCGGCGGGCGATGGCCGGAGTCGCTCGAGCGGCGGCGCGACATCGGGGTCGAGCGGCCGACCCTAGAGGGTCGGCCGGACCTCCTCGATCTCGTAGCACTCGATCACATCGCCGACCTTGATGTCGTCGTAGTTCTCGAACGCCATGCCGCACTCGAAGCCGTTGTTGACCTCGCGCACCTCGTCCTTGAAGCGACGCAGCGTCTTCAACGTGCCCTCGTGGATCACAACGCTGTCGCGCAGCAGGCGCACCTTGGCGCCGCGCTTGACCATGCCTTCGGTGATCATGCAGCCCGCGACGTTGCCCGCCTTGGTGATGCGGAAGACCTCGCGGATCTGGGCGTTGCCCAGGAACGCTTCCTTGTAGGTCGGCTCCAGCAGGCCGGTCATCAGGGCGCGGACATCCTCCGTCACCTTGTAGATGATGTTGTAGTAGCGGATGTCGATCTTGTCGCGCTTGGCGGTCTCGCGCGCGACCGGGTTAGCGCGCACGTTGAAACCGATGATCAGCGCCTTCGACGCGCGCGCGAGCGTAAGGTCGGCTTCGCTGATGGCGCCGACGCCGCTGTAGACGACGCGAGTCGCGACCTTGTCGGTCGATTGCGCGGCCAGTGCGCCGGCCAGCGCCTCGGCCGAGCCCTGCACGTCGGCCTTGATGACCACCGGCAGTTCCTTGGCGCTGCCCTCGCGGATGCCCTTCAGCATGTCCTCGAGCGTGCCGCGGCTGCCGGCGCTCTTGGCCAGCTGGGCCTGGCGGTCGCGGCGCTCGCGGAACGACGCGATCTCGCGCGCGCGCGCCTCGTTCTCGACGACATGGAACTCGTCGCCTGCCTGCGGCGTGCCGTCGAGGCCCAGGATCTCGACCGGCATGGCGGGGCCGGCGGAAGCGATCGCTTGGCCACGATCATCGACCAGACGACGCACGCGGCCCCACACGGCGCCCGCGACCAGCACGTCGCCGGCCTTGAGGGTGCCGCGCTGCACCAGCACGGTCGCGACCGAACCGCGGCCCGGATCGAGCTGGGATTCGATCACCACACCGTCGGCGGCGCGGTCGGGATTGGCGCGCAGTTCCAACACCTCGGCCTGCAGGAGGATCGCCTCCTCGAGCTTGTCGAGGTTGGTGCGTTGGGTGGCCGATACCTCGATCGACTGGACCTCACCGCCGAACTGTTCGACCTGGATCTCATGCTGCAGCAGCTCGGTGCGCACCCGGTTGGGGTCGACGCCCGGCTTGTCGATCTTGTTGATCGCCACGATGATCGGCACGCCGGCCGCCTTGGCGTGGGCGATCGCCTCCTTCGTCTGGGGCATGACGCCGTCATCGGCCGCGACCACCAGGATCACGATGTCGGTGACCTTGGCGCCGCGCGCGCGCATGGCGGTGAAGGCTTCGTGGCCCGGCGTGTCGATGAAGGAGATCTTCTGGCCCGACGGCAGGGTCACCTGGTAGGCGCCGATGTGCTGGGTGATGCCGCCGGCCTCATGGGCCGCGACATCGGACGCGCGCAACGCGTCCAGCAACGAGGTCTTGCCGTGATCGACATGGCCCATGACCGTCACGACCGGGGGCCGCCCCACCAGCGTCTCCGGCGCATCGTCGGCGGCGTTCAGCCCGACCTCGACGTCGCCTTCGGCGACGCGGCGCGGCCGATGGCCCATTTCGGTGACGATCAGCTCGGCAGTGTCGGCGTCGATCACCTGGTTGATCGTGGCCATCACGCCCATGCGCATCATCGCCTTGATGACGTCGGCGCCGCGCTCGGACATGCGCGCAGCCAGATCCTGGACCGTCACGGTCTCCGGAATAGTGACGTCGCGATAGACTTTCTGGGCCGGTGTGGCGTCGTCGTATGCCCGCTGGCGCTCGCGCTCCAGCCGGCGGCGCATCTGCGCGACTGAACGACCGCGCACATCATTGTCGTCGTTGATCGCGCGCACCACGTCGACCTTGCCGTCGCGGCGCTTGGGCGCCTCGCGACGCGCGCCCGGCGGCTGCGGCAGGCGCTTGTTCGGCAGCGGCAGACGCGGCGGCGGACGGCGCAGCGGATCGACGGGACGCGCCGCGCCCGGCTGCACGATTTCCTGGGCCTGACGCGCCATCGGAGTCTGAGGGGCGCTCGCGGCCTGGTCGAGCCGCTTCTGAACCAGCACATCGGCCTTTCGCTTGACCTCGTCCTCGGCCTTTTTGCGCGCGTCCTCTTCGGCGAGGCGGCGACGATGCTCCTCGTCGGCCTTGCGCTTGGCCTCGTCCTCGACCGCGCGGCGGGCCTGCTCCTCGGCGAAACGCTGGCGAGCGACTTCGGCGTCGCGCTGGGCATCGACCAACGCGCGGGCGCGCGAGGTCTTCTCCGCCTCGGTCAGCGTCTTCAGCACCATCCCCCCGCGGCCACCACCGGCCGGGGCGGCGCGCGTTGCCGGCGCGGCCGCACCCGAGGCGGGCGCCGCAGCTGCGCGGGCGGGCGTCGGTGTGGCGGGGGCCGCCGGAGTGGCACCCAGTTTCAGGGTATTGCGCGCCGACGCGCCTTCAGCGGCTGCGGCCGGAGCGGCCGGCGCCGCGGGGCGGGCGGGTGCCGCCGCCGGCGTCGCAGTCCGCTTGGGCGCGGTCTTGACCACTTCGACCACGCGCGAGCGCCCGTGCGAGAATTTCTGGCGGACGCTGGCATCCGCCTTGGGCGCGACCGGACGCGCCGCCGTCGAGAGCGACAGCGGCTTGGAGGTCTTGGCCGGTTCTTTCTGATCCGTCATGGGGGGTCTTGTCCTTGGTCCGTGCCGGCCCGTCAACCGGCCACGTCGTCTCGATAGCGGCGCCACCGTGCGGCGGCGCCGGCGATCCGCTCGACGAAGCGGCCACCCGCATCGTCGCGCGCGACCGCGCAATAGACCGCGGCATCGCGGCCGAAGATGCCGCCCAGCGCGGCCTCGTCGCCGAGCCGTGCCACCGGCACGGCACGAGCGGCGAGCTTGTCCAGGCCGTCACCCGCCGCCGCCAGCGGCACGACGAGCAGGCCCGCGCGACCGCGCTCGACCCACTCGCCCGCCTTGGTGAACCCCGCGACCGCGCGACCGGCGCGACGTGCGCGACCGAGATCGGCGAGCGCGCCCTCCAGCAACAGGCGTTCGATACGCGAGCCGAGATCGTCCGACGCGGTCACGGCGGCGCGGAACGCCCGGGCGAACGCTCCGCGGCGTGTCGCCTCCTCGACCGCGGCCCGGCGCGCCGTCACCCAGACGCCGCGGCCGGGCAGCCGACGCGCGAGGTCGGGCACCACATTGCCATCCGGCGACACCACGAAACGCACCAGCTCACCCGCGGGACGCGCGGTGCGCTCCACGATGCAGGTGCGCTCAGGTCCGGCCGACGGCGCCATGGGAGGCGGCGGCACGGCGGTTGCGCTCGGGGCGGTCTCGACGATCAAGTGCGCGGGCTCCTCAGGCCGTCGGCTTGGCAGCTTCGGCCGCCGCGCCGCCCTCGTCGCCAAACCAGTGGGCGCGAGCCTTCATGATGATGGCGTTGGCCTGCTCGGCGTCGAGCGCGGTCTCCCCCACGATCTCGCGGAGTTCGTCGGAGGCGAGGTCGGCGAGGTCGTCGAGCGACTTCACACCCTGTTCACCCAGCGCCACCGCCATGGCGAGCGTGATGCCGTCGGCACCGCGCACCTCTTCGCTGACGCCAAGCTCGGCGAGGCGGGCGGCGTATTCGGCGTCGCGCTTCTCGATATACTCGCGGGCGCGGCGCTGAAGCTCGGAGGCGATGTCCTCGTCGAAGCCCTCCACGCCGGTCAGCTCCTCGATCGGCGCGTCGGCGACATCCTCGACCGCGGCGTAGCGCTCGGCGACCAGCAGATGGGCGATCACGTCGTCGACGTCGAGCGCGAGCTTGAACATCTCGGTGCGCTCGCGCGTCTCTTTCTGGCGGCGCTCGCTCTCCTCGGTCTCGGTGATGATGTCGATCTCCCAGCGGGTGAGCTGCGAGGCGAGCTTGACGTTCTGGCCGCGTCGGCCGATCGCGAGGCTCAACTGCTCGTCAGGCACCACGACCTCGGCCTTGCCCTTGTCGTCGTCCATCAGCACCTTGCTGACCTCGGCGGGCGCCAGAGCGTTCACGATGAAGTTGGCGGTGTCGGACGACCACGGGATGATGTCGACCTTCTCGCCCTGCAGCTCCTGCACGACCGCCTGGACACGGCTGCCACGCATGCCAACGCAGGCACCGATCGGGTCGATCGCGCTGTCGTGGCTGATGACGGCGATCTTGGCGCGGCTGCCGGGATCGCGCGCAACCGCCTTGATCTCGATGATGTTGTCGTAGATCTCAGGCACTTCCTGGGTGAACAGCTTGGCCATGAATTCGGGATGGCTGCGCGACAGGAAGATCTGCGGGCCGCGCGGCTCCTCGCGAACATCGAAGATGTAGGCGCGAACCCGGTCGTTCACCCGCAGACTCTCGCGCGGGATCGTCTCGTCGCGGCGGATCACACCCTCGGCGCGCTGCAGGTCGATGGTGATGTTGCCGTAGTCGACGCGCTTCACGATACCCGAGACGATCTCGCCGACGCGATCCTTGAACTCCTCGTACTGGCGCTTGCGCTCGCTCTCGCGCATGCGCTGGGTGATCACCTGCTTGGCGGTCTGGGCGGCGACCCGGCCGAAATCGATCGGGGGCAGCTCGTCGGTGAGGAAGTCGCCAACCTGCGCTTCCGGATTGCGGCGCTGCGCCTCGGCCAGCATCACCTGCGTCGCTTCGTTCTCGACCGGATCGGCGACCTGCATGTAGCGCAGCAGCTTGATCTCGCCGGTCTTTCGGTCGATCTCGGCGCGGATGTCATGCTCGAGCCCGTACTTGGCCCGACCCGACTTTTGGATCGCCTGTTCCATCGCCTCAAGCACTTCCTCGCGCTCGATGCCCTTCTCGCGGGCGACCATGTCGGCCACCTGAAGCATCTCCATCCGCGGGATGTCCGCCGTCGTTGCCATGATCCGTTCCTCTTTTTCCGGTTCGTCAGTGGACCGCGTCGCGGCCATCAAGGCTGCGGCGGTGTTCGTCGAGTAGTGCGTCGGTAAGTTCGAGTTTGGCCCGCAACAGGGCGGCCATCGGGACCCGCGCTTCGGCGCCATCGTCGAGGCGCAGACGCACCGCGTCTCCCTCCAAACCGAGCAGCGTCCCCTTGAAGCGGCGGCGGCCATCCACCGGCTCGCGCGTCTCGAGCCGGGCAAGATGTCCGGTCCAGCGGGTGAAGTCCTTGGGCCGGGTGAGCGGCCGGTCGATGCCAGGCGAGCTCACTTCCAGCGTATAGGCGGTGGCGATCGGGTCTTCGACATCGAGGACGGCCGAGAGCGCCCGCGATAGGGTGGCGCAATCCTCGACATCCATCGCCGTGCCGTCGGCGCGCTCGACCATGATCTGCAGCGTGCCGCGGCCGCCCATGGCAACGCGCACCAACTCGAACCCCATGCCCTGCACGGTGGGGTCGATGATGCTCTCGATGCGCCGTTCGATCTCGGTCACGCGGGGGCTTTCGCCTGGGTTGGCGGGCCCGCCGCCGGTCCAAACAAAAAGAGCGGGCCGTTCGGCCCACTCTTTTTTGTTCGGTCCGTCCTGCGAACCCGATTGAGGATGCGCCCCTATAAGGCTCGGCGCGCGCCAGAGCAAGGAAAACCGGCGCCAGCCGCGCCCACCCCAACCTCTGGCGCGTCAGCGTCGGCGCAGCCGCAAGAACGTGGGGGGGTGGCCGGCCAGCAGTTTGCGTTCATAGCGGGTCGCCGGCCAATCGTCGGGCCGCTGGCGCCAGTCCGCGGGACGCTCGGCCAGCCACTCGAACGCGGGATGGGTGCAGGCGCGTTCGGCCATCCAGCGGCAATAGCCGGGATCGTCGGTCGCAAGCCGCAGCTCTCCACCCGGCGCGAGCACGCGGGCCAGAGTGTCGAGTGTGGCGCGCTGGATGAAACGGCGCTTGTGGTGGCGCGACTTCGGCCACGGATCGGGGAAGAGCACGAAGGCGCGACCGAGCGCGCTGTCGGGGAGCGCCGCCAGCACAAAGCGCGCATCGTCGGTGAAGAGGCGAACATTGGCGAGGCCGGCGCGATCGATGGACGCGAGGCACTTGGCGACGCCATTGAGGTAGGGCTCGCAGCCGATCAGCCCGACCTCGGGGTGGTGCTCGGCCTGCCACACCAGATGTTCGCCGCCGCCGAAGCCCACTTCCAGCCAGACGCCGCCTGCCGGCGGCGTGCCGCCGAACAGCGCCGGGAGATCGAGCTTGGCGGCGCTCTCGCCGACCTCGCCCACCTCCGAAACCGCAGGTGGGGCCGGCAGCTGCACCGCGAGCCGGGGCAGCAGCGTCTCCATCAGCGAGCGCTGGCCCGCGCGCAGCGCCTTGCCGCGGCGACGGCCATGCAGGGTGCGGCGCAAGTGCCGTCCTACATCACGACGTCGATCAGATAGGGCCCCTTCTGGCCCATCGCGAAGGTGAGCTGACGCGTCAGCTCCTCAAGATCGTGAACATGTGCACCGGGCACACCCATGCTCTTGGCCATGCCGACGAAATCGAGCGTGGGACGATCGAGCGTCAGCATGTCGATGGCGCGTGGTCCGGGATTGGCGGCGCCAACGTCCGACAGCTGGCTATAGAGAATCTTGTAGGAGCGGTTTGAGAAGATCAGGACGCAAACGTCGAGCGACTCGCGCGCCATCGTCCACAGCGCCTGGATTGTGTACATCGCGCTGCCGTCGCCGATCATCACGACGGTCTTGCGATCCGGACAGGCCACCGCCGTGCCCACCGCCACGGGCGCGCCGAAACCGATCGAGCCGCCCATGTTGTTCAGCCAGTCGTGCGGCGGCGCGCCGGCGCTGAACGGAAAGAAGCCGCGGCCGGTCGTCACCGACTCGTCGATCACGATCGCACCTTCGGGCAGCGTCGCGCCCAGCGCCGCGCCGAGTCCGTCGAGCGTGAAGGCGCCGGTCGGCTTGTCCGGCCGCTTGGGCGCCGCGACGCCGGTCGGCGCTTCGTTCAGTGCGCCTAGTTCGGCGGCCAATGCCTCCAGAGTGGCAAGCGGATCGCCGTCGACGCCGCAGAGCGCATGAACGGCGCAATCCTTGGGCGTGAGAACACTCGGCTTGCCCGGGTACGCGAAAAACGCCGCTGGCGCCTTGGCGCCCACCAGCACCATGTCACGCGTGCCCTTCAGCATCTCGAGCGCGGTCTCGACCACAAAGTGAAGCCGCAGCACCTGCACGCGACCCGCGCCACGCTCGATGCGGGCGGTGCCACCGGCGGCTTGCACGCGACAACCGGTGCGGGCCGCGATCTTGCCGGCCAGCTCAAGACCGCGCGCGCGCAATGCGCGGCCGCCCAGGAACAGCATGGCCGACTTGCCGGTCGAGAGCGCCTTGGCCGCGGCGACGACTGCGTCCTTGTCGGGCGCTGGCGGCGCCGGCGTCGCTGGTGTGACCGCAGGGCCATCGGCCTCGGTCCAGGCGGTGTCGGCCGGCAGGATCAAGGTGGCGATCTGGCCCGGCGCCACGCGCGCGGCCTGAATCGCGCGCGCGCCATCCAGCGCCACGGTCTTGGATGTCGGCGAGGTCTTCACCCAGTGCGAAAAGGGCTTTGCGATGCCTTCAATATCGGCGGTGAGCGGTGTGTCGTACTTGATGTGATAGAGCGCGTGCTCGCCCACGATGTTGACGACACCCGAACCCGCCTTCTTGGCGTTGTGCAGGTTGGCGGCGGCATTGGCGAGGCCCGGCCCGAGATGCAGCAGCGTCGAGGCCGGCTTGTCTTTCATGCGGTAGTAGCCGTCGGCCGCGCCGCTGCAGACGCCCTCAAAGAGCCCGAGCACGCAGCGCATGCCCGGCACCCGGTCAAGCGCGCCGACGAAGTGCATCTCCGAGGTTCCGGGATTGGCGAAGCACACCTCGACCCCGCCATCGACCAGGGTCCGCACCAAACTTTCCGCGCCGTTCATTCTCATCTCCCGCACCACAGGGGCGGGAAGCTACGACGGGCAGCCGCTGGCCAGAAGCGATTGTTGCAATCGCCCGATTGACCCGCGAACCGCCCGATGGCTTAGTCAGCCGTGGGGTAAGTTGTTGTAATCAAAAGATTATTCAGCTCAGGCTGCAATTTGTTGTGGGGCCCGCGTCAGCGGGAATTTGGGGGTTTCCATGGTTAAGTCGCACCGGTCCTCCCGGACTGTCGCCACGTCGGTCGTTGTCGGCCTGCGTCAGGTCCTCGTGCCCTTCCGCCTTCTGTCGCCGCGTTATCGCTGGTTCGCCGCCTAGAGCGGGCGGCCCGCCATCGACGACGTCGGATTTGGACAGCCGCGTCGTCTACCCGGGGACCGATAGGCTTGCCGGTCCTGCGGGGGCCGGCGGGGGACCCACGTCACCCGCCGGCTTCCTCGCGTCTATTCTTTTTTTTTCATAGAATTAGACGCTAGATTCAAACCAACGATTGAAGAAAGACATGAGCGAGCCGGCCCCTTCCGACTCTGCCGCCAGCCCCGCGCCGGACCCGGTTGCGGCCGAGCTGCCCCTGTTGCTGGGCGGCGAGCTGGTCGAGATCTCCCGTGGCGATGGGCCGATCTATCTGCCGCCGGAACTGCGCTGGGGAGGCGCCGGCTACGACGAGCAAGCCTACGGCCTGCCGCTCGATCGCGTCTTCGGCGAGGCGGGCGAAGTCTACGTCACCGGCATGCTTGATCCGCAGGAGGCGCAGAACCTTGCCGGCGCCGGTCAGGTCGAGGTCGATCCGGTGGTGACAATCGCGGGACTCGCGGAGGGCGGCGTCATGCTGGCGCTCGATGCGCTCGCGCCGCTGGCCGGCGACGACGCGGGAATGCTGCCCGGCTTGCGCGCCGAGACCATCCACGCCTCGGCGATCGATCCGGTCTTCGCCTTCGACGCAGAGCTCGCTTCGCTAGCCCACTGGCACGAAGCGTGGAGTTGGGACAGCGCGCGCGGCGGTTGGGTCTTCGACCCTCAGGTCTGAACGTAGCGCCGACCTTCGGGCGGCACCCCATCCCAGGGCCGGAACAGACCCGCGACGCGCCGCCCGGCAAGACCCGCAGCCGTTGCCGGCCAATGCGCGAGCGCGATCTCGCGCCGCAAGACAAGTACGCTACCCGGATCGTCGGCGAACCCGCCACGCCACTCCGCCACCAGACCGTCGAACTGGTCCTCCCCCTGAAAAGTGGTCCGCCCTGAACTATGTCTTTTGACAAGAAGGAGGACTGCAATGCCGAAGAAGAGGCACAAGCCTGAAGAGATCGTTTCGAGACTCCGATAAGCCGATGTCTTGATCTCACAGGGCCAGGATATCGCTGATGTCATCCGCCAGATCGGGGTGAGCGAGGTCACTTATTATCGGTGGCGCCAGGAGTACGGCGGGCTGAAGATCGAGCAGGTCAAGCG